>Ga0102591_1000446_pt1 | contig 80236 bp, 74 predicted proteins | sample AraplaCol_mCL_r2_2_FD_76860 | JGI IMG/M metagenome (GOLD analysis project Ga0102591, IMG submission 76860) | Arabidopsis root microbial communities from North Carolina, USA - plate scrape MF_Col_mCL_r2 (SPADES assembly) (version 2) | ecosystem: Host-associated > Plants > Roots > Endosphere... | reverse complement strand
CGATTTTGGCTTTGCCAACCGCGTTTGGTTCGCTATACGCCCCCTCCTCGTCGCCGCCGTAGCTCAGTGGTAGAGCGCATCCTTGGTAAGGCTGAGGTCGGCAGTTCAATCCTGCCCGGCGGCACCACCGGGGTCCAAGTCCTACAAGGGACTTGGACCCCGACCACTCCAAAGACATCTGCATTGTTTTTTGCTCCGGTAAGCACGGGGTAAGCAAACGAGCGTTTGAGACGCGCGAGCCTCCTCACGCGCATCCCATGGTCCCGCGCCCGCAGGGGCAAAAGTTTGCTTTTTTCGGTTCCGAGCGGCGTGGCTTTTGAGCCCCGGCCTCCACCGACCCACAGGCCTGAGTCAGGGTTGAGTCCGTGATCCTTTCCTGCTGGACCCGGCATCGTGACGCTCCGGTTGGTGACCTTCATCGCCCCCGCTTCAGTGGATCAGGAGACGCCCCAGCCAACAGGCTAGTCACGACCGAGGCGCGCTCCTCTAGACGGCCAGGTGCTCAAGCCGCGCGTGATCCCGCCCGCCCTGCGAACGTCCCGCAGCTAGCCTGGCCTTAGGAACCGGGCTCGGCGCGAGACCTTGTTGATGGGAACCCCAGCAAGGAGCTGTCAGATGTCGATCGTCGACAAGGTGCTTGGCGCGATTACCCCGCCCGAATCCGAACAGGCCCGAGCCAAGGCGACGGCCAAAGCCCGGGCGGCCGCGGGTTCCGGCGACTGGCTGTCGATGGCGCTGGATCACCATGGCCAGATCCGCGCCGCTTTCGACCGAGCGCGGGCGACGACCTCGTTTGAAGACAGGATCGCCGCGTTCAAGGCGTTGGCCGTGGTGCTCAACGGCCATTCCCTGGCGGAGGAGGTGGTTCTCTATCCGGCTTTGGCCAAGAACGGGGAGAAGGCGCACGCCACCTTGGCCTACACCGAGCAGACGACGGCCAAGATGCAGATGGCGGAGCTCGAGCGCATCGATCCCGCCGACGAGGCCTGGGCCGACAAGCTCGAACATATCCGCGGCGCGGTGCTGCACCACATGTTCGAAGAAGAAGGGACCTGGTTCCTGGAGCTGAAGGACAAGGCCTCCGACCAGGATGTCCTCACCCGCCGCTACGCGGAGGAATATGATCGCTATGTGGTCGGCGGCGCCCCTGACCAGGCCGGGGCCCGTCCAGCCGAGCCGAGGGCGTTCGGCGCCGATGAGGCCGATCTCGAAGAGATCGGGCGCAATGACGCCGGCCCGCTGCAGCTGGGCGAGCGAACCGAAGATGAGGCCGGGCCGACGACTTGAAGGCCGCCTGCCGCGACAGGAGATCCTGGGATCGCCGTGCCGCTCTGCTCGTTGGTGAGCAGACGACCCGTTGACCAAGAGCCTCTCGCGCATGTGTCCCCCCGACCTCCCACCGTTCTCCCGTGAGCTTGAGCGCCTAACGGGCCTGCTGGGCGGTCGCCGCGAACATGCCCGCTTCCTACTGCAGGATCTCGCGGATGAGGCCGGGTTCACAGCGCGCCGCCATGGCCTGCCCTTTTGCCAAGCGTTGCGCGCGGCGGTGTCGGCGTTCCAGATCGACTTCGTCCAGAGCCGCGACGCGGCCTTAGCCCACACCGCCGCCTGCGCCCGGCTAAAGGCGCTGGTGATCCTGTCGGGCCGGGACTAGGTTTGTCGATGGCCAAGCCCAGCGCCGCCAGCCTCAAGAAGGTCACGCCCGAGAACCTCGCCGGCCTGGGCGTGGAGCGTCTGGCCCAGATTCTGGCCGAGGTCGCCGAAACCCGTACCGATCTGAAGCGACGACTGCGCATGGAGCTGGCGGCCGGCTTGGGCGCGGTTCACCTCGTCCCCGAAATCGACAAGCGGCTGGGCCTTCTGGAGACCAGCCGAGGCCAGGTCACCTGGCGCCAGAAACCCGCGTTCCTGCGTGACCTGGACGCGGTGCGCGGCCTGATCAGCGATCGCCTCGCTGAGCAGGAACCTGACGCGGCCCTCGAGCGGGTATGGCGCTTTCTGGCGACCGAACCGCACACTGGTCGGCGTCTGCGTGAGAGCGAGGCGGCGTTCGAGGCGATCTATCTGCGCGGCGCTAGCGATCTTGGACGCCTGCTCGCCACGCACGATCCTCAACTGGCGGCCCAGGCGCTGGTCGAGACGGCCGCCGGCATGCCGTAGGCCTGGTCGCGCTGGTCCCCGCAGGTGTTGGCCCAGGCGCCGACTCTAGCGGCGATCGCGTTGAGGCTAGCCCAGGATCGAAGACAGGCCACGCCCGGTTGGATGGTGGTCCTGCGCCATCTGGCCGATGGGGCGAGCGACGTGGAGGCCTATCGCGCGACCTTTTCCACCGCCGCCTTGGAGACCCCTGCCGTCGCGGTCGAAGTCTCGCGCCGCTGGCTGGCGGCCGGCCAGGTCGAGGCGGCGGGTCAGGCCCTACGGCTGGCCGCGCCCAAGCCGAAGGGTTTACGAGGCCGGCTCGCGGCCCCAGATTTCGGATGGGAAAGCGCTTGGCTCGACTACCTGGAAGCGGCCGGCGACGCGGCCGGCGCTCAGGCCGTGCGGTGGGCGTCCTTCCAGCGCACGCTGGACCTCGGGCGCGCTAAGGCGTTCGTTGCGCGCTTCGACGGTTTCGATGACGTCGAAGCGGAAGGCCAGGTGCTCGCCTACGCCGCCGAGCACCCCGATTTTGAAAAGGGTTTGGCGCTCTTGATGGCGTGGCCCGCCTTGCCTGAGGCCAGCCAGATGATCATGGATCGCGCGGAGCAACGCCAGATCGCACCTGAGCGGGCCGAGGCCTGGGCAGCCAAGCTGCGCCGGCGCTTCCCAGCGGCGACCCAGCGCTTGCTCCATTTAGGCGCGGCGGCGGCGCGAAAGCAGCGCGCCCTCAAGCTTTACGAGCGCTTGACGCAAGAGGCTGATGCGATCGCTCCCTAACGCCCGCGGACGCGGTATGTGCTGCGGTGAGACGGAACCCCTCGGCCGCCGACGACGGATCAGACACTACAAGCACCGGCCGAGAACGCCGCACGACACCATCACGACCGGGATGAGAGCCAGACCGATCAGGGCAATTGGAACCGTTGCTAGTAGCCAAGCGGCCTGTCTGCCGTAACGCCTACTGGCCACTACACCGAGCACTAGCCATAGAAGGACCAGCGCTGCGACGATCAGGAGCCCCTGGTCAGCACGAAACCCTGGCCACGCCCGCCAATAAGCAAATTGGCTCACTGCGGAGGCTACGGCTACGCAAGCGCAAGCCCTGGTAAGCGGTGTTACAGCCCTGTCCATGCTGGGCATGATGGCAGACCTTCCCGAGGTCCGACTAGGGTCGGGTGCGGAAATTGGTGCCCACGCTAGGGCCAGACCTTGGCCGTCCGGCCGGAAAGCGGACATCCCGCAGGTCCGGAAGCGGTGGGGAGCGGACCTTGCTTCGCTCACTCCGAGCGCAGCGCAGCAAGCGCCGCGAGATCAGGCATCTGGCCGTAATTAGTTGCGAAAACCTCGGGCGACTTTCGCGCCCACTCCAGCACGGACGTTTCGCTCTCGATCCAACTGGCGAACCCTCGGGCTTGCCACGAGTAGCCTTCGGCATTGGCCAGCTCGAATAGCTTCTCGACAAATTGCTCAGCTAGCGACCGTCCCCAATCTAGCGCTGCGTCAGCTGAGGGGGCATCGATCCAGACAGCCTCGCTGGATTCATCATCCCAGCCGCCGTCACGATTGGCGGCAAACTCGTCCGGGCTCTCAAACCCAAATCTAAACAGGTAGCGCATAACCCAGACCATAGAGCTGACGTCACCAAATTCCGCATCGGGTGGTTTGCGGCCGCTATCTTGTCTCTGACACACAAGGCGCTAGCCTTGCATCATGCAGCCAGAAGCCTTTGTTAGCGCCGTCCGTCAGATCGTTGAGCAAGCAGCGATTGAGGATGTCTTGTCCCAACTCGAACGTCCATCCGGCAGACGGCCTCCGCAAGATCGCGTCGAGCTCAGCGCTTGGTTTACAAACCTGACCGATCGGGATCGACAACAGGTCCGAGCGGTTATTGCCGACGCCGCCCACGCTGCTGTTTTTGGCGTGCTCTGCGCGCTAGACGGCTCTCGTACAATCCTAGACCCCTCCGACGACGGGCGGATTGAGCTGGTATTCCGATCGGCAGCGGGAGAGAGCGTGATCGCCACAACGGACGGAGAGGGCAGCGCACTTCACGAACTGCTCTAGCAAACGAACGTCCGCAATGGGTGGTTAGGGGACGCCGCGCCAACGTCCGCCATGGGTCGGGTTCGGAAATTGGTGCCCACGCCCAGACCCGACCTTGGCGCTTTGCCACAAGCCGGACGAAGGTTAGGTCGGGAAGGGGTGGTTGCCGGACTCAGGCCAGCCTTTCGTAAACGACGAACCTGGCGACCTTGGTGGAGGACATTGCCTTCGCAAGCTCGCGGTCATGATAGCCGGGCAACGTTTCGAGCCAGGCGACAAAGTCATGAACTCCATCCGCTTCCAACGGAAAGATGCCCGTTGGCTCTGCGGCTTCGGAGTAGAGCAGGAACACGACGTCCTCGCCCCAAGGCCCGCTGTCGTCCGTAGCGACAACCACACGCCGCAAATCGCTTACCAGAACCGTGCGTTCAGTGCCCTGCCCGTCATTGATTGCGATTACGCCGTCGACGACCGCGACCGTCCAAGAGGGCGGCTTGCCTCTAGCTATCCACTTCTTCAACCATCCGAGCACCATGAAGCTACGCTATGGAGCGATGGTCATGTCCGCAATGGGTCGGGTCCGGAAATTGGCACCCAAGCCGAAACCTGACATTGATAATGCGCGGGCGACACCGCTCTATCGCCGGGGGCAAGGTCCGACTATCGGCGCCGTGGCAATTTCGGTTCCCGACCCTGAGCGGACGTTGGGCCGTCGATCACTAGGCGGCACTGTGTTCATAGTCAGCTACAAAGCATGAAGAGCTAGGCAGAGAGGCCACGGTGAAGGTTGGGTCTGAGAAACGCGCGGCTTGGCCGGTCGTCATTGGGGTGCTGGCGTCGTTTGTCGGGGCAGCAGTCCCGCTAGCCGCTTGCGAGGCGCGTGCGCCGCAGGCGAAGATTCCGATGATGGCCGAGAAGTTCAAGCCACAGATGGCCGTCCTGGAGACGCTGCTCTTCCCTCAAGGGCAGGATCAAGTCGTGCGCTTCGACGAAGTGATCGTCGGCCAAGGGAAAGCGCTGATCCGGACCAAGTGGGACCCAGGTGGTCACCCTGCAACCATGGGATCTTACCAAATCAGGACCTTGCTCGGCGATGACTTCGTTGAGGCGGGCACGGGCTACGCTAGGGGACGACCCGCCAATCTCGTGCAGCTGTACGCCGCGTCGCTAAAGCCCTTCGCTGGCCATCCCGAGCTTGTGCTGAAGACCGCTTTCGAGGGCGCGGCCGCCGAGGGTGAGCAACTGATGGTCGTGGAACAGCCGGACTGCATCGTGGTCGCCAGTCACAAGCAGGGGCGCATCAGCCGGATGGCGAGTGTCACCATCGCTGAGTCCTTGAACTATATTCACGGAGAATCTGACCGAGGCGACGCGCTTGAAGCTCGGGTTGAAGACTGCCGGACACGCACAGCAGCTGCGGCCGTCGGAGCGTGGGGGGCTTTTTACCCGCCAGGCTCGGCTGTGATCCAAATCGATGCCTGGCTCGCCCCCGCGACTGGTCCCAGTTTGGGGCTCTTTGAGGATGAGTTCGCGGAGGCGCTGCCAAAGATCGAGCCAGGTATGTCTAAACAGCGATTTCACGAACTGACGTCTGGAGGTCTCTGACGCGACCCAACCCCGTACACGCGATACCTGTCTAGACGAAACGTCCGCTAACCACCCCTTCCGGACCTGAGGGGCGTCCGCTTTATGGCCAGACGGCCAAGGTCCGGTCGCGGCGTGGGCGCCAATTTCCGGACCCGACCCAAGTCCGACGTCAGCGTCTCTAGAAATCCACGCAGATGAGCTTTGTGAGATGTTCGTCACCCATACGAAGTGCCATTTAGCTGACGGTCGGTCGAGCTACGGCGCCGCGACGCTCAATTCGGCGCGATCCGGCGAGCCCGCTATGGGAGTCAGCCAGTAATCGCCGGCTAGAGTCTTCAATATCGCCCGGCCGTCTGCGCCCACGGGCAGCGACAGAATCGTCACCCGCCGCCCGCCGGCCAATTCCTCGACCTGAGCCTCATTCTTCTTCCATCGTCGGAAGCGATATTCCAAACTCAGGTCGCCCGGAATGTCGACGGCCTTCTCCTCGAAACTGGGGGTGTTAGCGTAGTTGAAGGTCCCGGTCGAAGACGCAAAGCTGTTGATCACGTAGGGGTTGATGTTGGGCAGGATGATTGCCAGTTTCTCAAACGCCATCACGCAGACCGCGTTAGCGGGGGCGGTGCTTGGCGACGGGAGAAAACACCAGACGTCGCCGCTTGCTTTGGCCTGGCTCCAATAGAAGGTGCCCGCATAGAACCCCGGACTGCCCTTAGGCGCCAGTACGCCCTTCACCCAGATGCTAACGCCGGTTAGGTCGGCGCTCAGAAACGCGGTTCGGTTGAAGGCGAACGGAAAGGCTACGATCGTCTCGCTTGAAGCGACGCTCGGGGGCAGCATCGGCGGGGTGCCGACTAGGCGACGTGGCGGTGCAGGTGCCATGACGGCGCTGCGCGCCATGCCTTCCAGGCTAAAGTCCACCGGCACGATCACCTTGCCAGCCATGCCCGCGACCGGTGCCTTCCGAATGACGTCGGCAAGAGCCATTTTCACCGCGGCTGTGCCGAAGTTCCAGCCCTTGGGGGATTCGCTGACCACCACGCAGTCGCTAAGCCTGCCTTGTGGATCGGCCGTGCAAGAGAGCATGGCGCGGCCAGCCACTCCCATGCGCTGAGCACGGTCCGGATAGTAGAGCGCTGGATCATTGGGGGCCGAGGCGAAATCCAGCGGAGCTTGGGGCGCTAACCGCGTGTCGAATACCGGAGCTTCCTGCGCTCGCGCACCGTTGGCGACGATTAGCCACAGAGCAGCTATAAAAACCGAACGCGGATCGAACATTGATGACTCCCCCTCGGCGTCGCTAGCAGATCGATCCAAGCCAGGGAAGCCGTTGCCGGTTAGCGGGCGACGGGACTGTCCGCTTCTAGCCGTGGCGCCAATTTCCTGCTTCGACCCTTGTCCGACGTTGGCCGCTCGTGCTCTGAAAGGTCGATGAGCATTTCCGCAGCCCAAACCAAGCACTTTTTTGACGAGGTCTTGAAGAGCGGCCTCGTGTGGACGATCCGCGACGACAGCGGCTTTCCTGCGCCGCCGAACAGTTCTGGCGAGAGAGCCATGCCATTCTGGTCACTCGAAAGCAGAGCGCAAAAGGTGCTTGGCAGCGTAGATGCCTACCGCAACTTCATGCCGCACAAGCTCACCGTCCAAGAGTTCACTGAACGTTGGCTCTCCGGCCTCGAAAAGGACGGGTTGGTCGTGGGCATAAACTGGTCCGGGGATCGGGCCACAGGATATGATCTGAAGCCGCAGGAAGTGCGCGCGCGCCTTAGCGCTGGCTTAGGATAAGTTCCGCTGCCCACCCTTCTCAGCCGTTAGGAACGTCAGCTTTCGCGGGTGCCCCCCCCCTGCTCCGGCCGTACAATCGGCGGCTCTGGGGCAGCTCTGGGACACCCTGGAGTAAAATGGAGTAGGTGCGCAGATACGGACGCTGCGGAGAACTATGAGTGGCCGTTGGCCATCTAGAGCACGATCTCCTCGTGCTCGCCTGGGCTTCGACACGAGGGATGACGGCCAAAGCCCTTCATCAGGCCGGCTCCGCTAAGAGCCGCCCCCCCCGTGGCGGACAGCTTCATGGAAACCTTCAAGACCGAGACGCTCCCGACCTATCTCACTACCCAAGAAGCGGCCCAGTTGCTCCGCCTCGCCCGTCGCACGCTCGAGAAGCACCGCCTGTACGGCACCGGCCCGAGCTACCGGAAGATTGGCGGGCGCGTGATTTACGCGACGGCTGATGTCGTCGCATGGGCCGAGACGGGCGCTAGGGGCTCGACGTCGAATCCACACTACGGTCCGTCCCCCGCGAAGAAAAGTTTCGCCGTCGCCAGGTCGTGATCGCCGTCCGTGCTGGCACGTCCCGAGCCTGCGCGGGTAGCCTATTCGAACACATCGTTTCCACCTATGTGAGATGGGCCCATCCAAACAGCGCCTAGCCCACGTCGAGCCGTGACGGCTTTTCCATTCGAGCCGCCGACAGCGGCGACGTGGATGGTCTGGCCGAGCTCTTCAGGTCCGCGAACCAGACGATTGCCCGCGACACGCTCGCCGCGCGCCTCGCCGCCCTGCAGGACGAACCCGGTACCGCCGCGGAACAAAGTCGATCAAGCGGTAGACAATGAGCTTTGCCACATCAGCTCAGTCCGGCGAGGTCTAAGTGATCGCCACCGGCTTGAAGGTGGCGCCAGTCAGATGGGATGACATGATGATCTCGGCGACTTCATCGCTGACAAAATTATGGAACGGCTTTTCTGGAACGCCAAAAATGTTCGCGTCTCCAATGGAATTCCCGATCAATGCCGGTCTAATTATCTCACTGATATCGTCATCGTATGAAATAAGTTCGCTACTTTTTCGATCTAGGCAGTCAAAATACTTTTGCTTACGAAAAATGGAATACTCCACACCAGTCACGTCAAGCCATTGACCATCACCATCAATTAGATGACCAACAAGCTCTCGCGCGGCTGGGCTTAGCGCAAACACGAAATCTTGACAGTAGACGAAGTCATTTTCGTCCGCGCCATCACCTTCCGGAGTCCACTCAAATGGCACCGGCGCCCATACAGCAATTGGATTCTGAAATGGGACCCGCACGATCCTAGACCAAACAGACGGGTCAACAGGCCCAATCCATCGGCCATTTATATAGTCAAAATCCATTTCATAGATAGCACGAGTCATTTACATCACTTCTTTTTGGGAAATTTCTTTTCCACGTCCTCTGGAGTCATCTTTTCAAGCTCCCGGGCAATTCTTTCCAACTCCTTCTTGATATCTTCCGCCGACATCTTTCCATTAAGCCGTCGATTCACCCAGACAATATAACTGTTTCGGTGAATGATGTTGTGAACATCAGCTGGGAGGTCGACGAGATTTTCGGCCGCCGTGAAACTAACGCTGGAGTGTCGGATGTCATCGGCATCCAAATCAGGGCCTTGATCTGGCGACCAATCAGCGGCGCGTAGCGTGCAATCCAGTCGTCCAATCACGCCTCCCCCAGAAGGAGCGACACAATCGCCCATCCAGGGCCCGCCTTCCACCCATTGCGGACAGGATCGCCGACCGCGATCACCCTTCTCAGCCGTTAGGAACGTCCGCTTTCGCGGGCGTCCTCCGCTGCTCCGAGCGTACAATCGGCGGCTCTGGGGCAGCTCTGGGAAACCCTGGAGTAAAATAGAGTAGGTGCGCAGATACGGATGCTGCCGAGAACTATGAATGGCCGTTGGCGATCTAAATTACAATCTGGACGCTATCGGAAACTATTCCCAGCCACGGAAAGGAACCTCCGGAGCTGCCGATCGACATGTCGGCTAAGGGTGGGGAGCGGACAATCAGCTCTTAGCGGTCTTCGTTTTACGGAATGAATGCTGGCCTGATTTGGCATGCGCTTCCTTTCCTTTTCGAAGCGCGTCCATCTGACACGATCTCCCGAAGAGACCCAGAGACTAGCTGGCTTGCCGAAGGTCGGCGATCGGTGGACCGCTGGGCAGTTGGGCGTAGAACCAGGCCAGTTCCGGGTGACGCTCGGCCAGATCGGCGAAGGCCCGCCGAATCTTGGGCGTGAGCGCCGGATCCTTGGCGCACATTGCCGCCACCAGGGCCGCGGTGTTGCGCAGGCTCCGATTGCGCAGTGCCGCGCGCTGGTCTTCGAGCCGGCGTCGATGGCGGTCGGCGTCGGCGCCGCCCGGCAGATCGGCGATCGCCCGCTCCACCTCCTTGAGGGACTGGCCGATGGTTTGCGCCAGGCCGATCTCCAAGGCCCGGGATACAAACGCCGCCTCGATCCGCAAACCGTCCCCCTTCCTGCCAGCCTCGCGATGCGCCCGTGCAAGACAGCCTTCGCCCGCGACGCGGCGTCGCGGACCCCGACCTTTCAGCCGATCATAAGCACGCGTTCAAGCACGAAGTTCCCGTTTCGTTCACAGACTGCTAGTTTGCTGGGGACATGGAATCGTCCCCGCGCAAAATCATCCATATCGACATGGACGCCTTCTATGCGTCGGTCGAACAGCGCGATGATCCAAGCCTGCGCGGCAAGCCGGTGGTCGTGGGCTCGCCGGCCGCGCGCGGGGTGATCGCCGCGGCTAGCTACGAGGCGCGAAAGTTTGGGGTGCGCTCGGCCATGCCCTCCAGCACCGCCCTGCGCAAATGCCCGCACCTGGTCTTCGTGCCGCATCGCTTCGAGGTCTACCGGGCCGTCTCGTGTCAGATCCACGAGATCTTCGCGGACTTCACCGATCTGATCGAACCGCTGTCGCTGGACGAGGCCTATCTCGACGTCACCGCCGACAAGGCCGGGCTTGGCAGTGCGACGGAGACCGCGCGCCAGATCCGCGCGCGGATCCTGGCGCAAACCGGCCTGACGGCCTCGGCGGGCGTGTCCTACAACAAATTCCTGGCCAAGATGGCCAGCGACCAGAACAAGCCCAACGGCCAGTTCCTGGTCGCGCCGGGCCAGGGCCAGGCGTTCGTCGCCACCCTGCCGATCGGCCGCTTCTACGGCGTGGGCGAGGTCACCGAGCGCAAGATGAAGGGGCTGGGCATCCAGACGGGGGAGGACCTGCATCGCCAGAGCCTGGACTTTTTGATCCACCACTTCCGAAGCAGCGGCGCCTGGTTCCACGCCATCGCCCGCGGCGTCGACGAGCGGCCGGTAAATCCTGACCGCGAGCGCAAGTCCTCCGGCTCGGAGACTACCTTCGAGACCGACCTTTTGGACACCGAGCGCATCGAGGTCGAGATCGCCGCGTTGGCCGACAAGGTCTTTGCCTGGTGCGACAGGGCCCAGGCCTTTGGCCGCACCGCGACGGTGAAGATCAAGTACGCCGATTTCGAGCAGGCCACGCGCCGTCGCTCCTTGCCGGTCGCGATCACCGAGGCGCGCACGCTGGTACTCGTCGCCCAGGATCTGGTGCGCTCGGTCTATCCCCTGCGCGCGGGCGTGCGCCTCCTGGGGGTGACGGTTTCCAGCTTCGAAGCCAGCCCCTCGGCCATTCAGCAAGCCCTGCCCGTCTAGGCGTAAAGCGCCCCCGCGCAACCTTCGCGGTCAAGCTTACGACAGCTTCGGTCGCCGCCAAAAAATTCTGATTCCGCCCAAACCCTTGCGGCGATTGGATCCTGGCCGGGCGCGCCGCCGCGTCGCACCTCTGGCCCCGTTGACTCCGCCTGACCGTCGAGAACAAAAGTAGAACGCAATCGTTCTGCCGCCATGATCCAGACCCCATTTCATCCTTCCCCTCACGGCGCGCTCGACGCCCTGCGTAGCAAGGTCCGCGCCCTGGAAACGCCAGGCCGCGCCGACCGCGTCTTGCCCTTCGGGGTGGCCCCGCTCGATGCGCGCCTGCCAGGCGGCGGCCTGGCGTTTGGGGCGCTGCACGAGGTGGCCGGCGGGGCCGAGGAGGCGCTCCATGGGGCCACGGCCGCCAAATTCGCCGCCGGCGTCCTGGCCCGGGCCGAGGGCGAGGTCCTGTGGTGTCGCCGCCAGGCCGATCTCTTCGCCCCGTCGCTGGCCCAGGCGGGCCTGCCGCCGGCCCGCGTCATCTTCGCCGACGCGGGCGACGAGGCCGGGGTGCTGGCGGCGATGGAGGAAGGCCTGCGCTGGCCGGGCCTGGCGGGGGTGGTTGGCGAGGTGGGCAAACTCTCCATGACCGCCTCGCGCCGGCTGCAGCTGGCGGCCGAGAAGAGCGGCCAGATGGCCATCGTGGTCCGAAGATGGCGGCGGGTCGCCGATGCGGCTGACCTTGGCCAACCGACGGCGGCGCAGACACGGTGGCGGGTCTCGCCCCTGCCCTCCTCGCCGCTGCCGCCCTCCGTTCCCGGCGTGGGTCGTCCGCGCTGGTTCCTCGAACTCCTCCGCTGCAAGGCGGGCGAGGCCTTCGATCTCGAGCTGGAAGCCTGTGATGCAAAGGGTCATCTGCGTCTTCCTGCCCCGCTGGCCCACCGATCGGCTGGCGCGAGCGCAGGGCCAAGAGACCTTGGGCAAGGCCGCGCCGTCGCCTGACATCCCGCCGCAAATCCCGGTCGTCATGGTCGGGCGGATCGGTCGCCGGCGCGCCGTCGCGCACATGAACCTGGCCGCCGCCAAGGCCGGCCTGCGCCTTGGCCAAGCCATCGCCCACGCCACGGCCCTGGTTCCGGGCCTGGTCCTTCATGACCTGGACGCCGAGGCCGACACCGCCGCCTTGCAGCGCCTGGCCCTGTGGGCCCAGCGGCTCTACTCGCCGTCCGTGGCGGCCGATCCGCCCGACGGCCTGGTCATCGACGCCACCGGCTGCGCGCATCTGTTCGGCGGCGAGGAGAAGATGCTGATCGACCTACGCCGGCGCCTGACCAGGGCCGGCTATACCGCCACCGTCGCCATCGCCGACAGCTGGGGCGGGGCCCATGCCCTCGCCCGCTATTCGCGGCGGCCGGTGTTCGTGGCCGCGCCCGGCGCCCTGGGCCACGCGCTGACGGACCTGCCCGTGGCGGCCCTGCGTCTGCCGATCCCCACCGTCCAGGCCCTGGCCAAGCTGGGGTTCGACACCCTCGGCGAGTTGGAGGCCGCCGCCAAGGGCCCCCTGGCCCGCCGTTTCGGGATGGAGCCGATCCGCCGCCTCGACCAGGCCTTCGGTCGCGAGCCCGAGCCCATCGAGCCGGTCTTCGCGCCGCGGACGCCGCGCGCGGCCAAGATCTTCGCCGAACCGATCGGGGCGCCCGAGACCCTGGCGCGCTACCTGACGCAGCTGACCTTTGAGCTCTGCGCGACCCTGGAGGCCAAGAGCCTGGGGGCCAAGGTGATCGACGCCTGGTTCCACCGGGTCGATAATCGCGTTGAGAGCGCGCGGATCGCCCTGTCGGCCCCGGCTCGCGACGCCCCGCGCCTGTCCAAGCTCCTGTGCGGAAAGCTCGAGACGGTCGATCCAGGCTTTGGCGTCGACAAGATGGTCCTGGCCGCGCCCGGCGCGGAGCCCCTAACCTACAGCCAGGACGACGCGCTCGGGGGCCCGCGCGCCGCCGACCTGTCGGGCCTGATCGATACGCTCCTGGCGCGCCTGGGCCCCGACGCCGTCTACCGCTTGGCGAGCACGCAGAGCGATCTGCCCGAACGCAGCGTGCGCAAGGCGCCGGCGGCCGAGCGTCCGGCCGCCTTTTCCTGGCCCGTCGATTGGCCAAGACCCACCCGGTTCTTTCCTCGCCCCGAGCCCATCGAGACGATGGCCCTGTTGCCCGACCAGCCGCCGGCCTGGTTCACCTGGCGCGGCGTGCGGCGGCGGGTGCGCCGCGCCGACGGCCCCGAGCGGGTGTTTGGCGAATGGTGGAAAGCCGACGCCGAACTGGCCCGCAGCCGAGACTACTTCCAGGTCGAGGACGAGGGCGGCGAGCGCTACTGGATCTATCGCGACGGGGACGGTGAGGACGCGGCCACAGGGACACAGAGATGGTTCATGGCCGGGGTGTTCGGATGAGCCCCGCCTCCCCCGCCGACGAAGACCTGGGCGACTATGTCGAGCTGCAGTGCGCCTCGCACTTTTCGTTGCTGCGCGGCGCCTCCTCGCCCGGCGAGCTCTTCGACGAGGCCGCGCGGCTGGGCTACCGCGCCCTGGCCCTCTGCGATCGCAACAGCCTGGCCGGCATGGTCCGGGCCCACATCGCCGCCAAGGCGACCGGGGTGCGGCTGATCGTCGGCTGCGAGCTGGTCTTGCGCGACGGCATGACCGTGGTCGTCCTGCCCACCGACCGGGCGGCCTATGGCCGGCTGTCGCGCCTGCTGTCGCTCGGCAAGGCCCGGGCCGGCAAGGGGGAGTGCCACCTCGATCTGGCCGATCTTGCCGCCCACGCCGAGGGCCTGATCGCCATCCTCGCGCCGCAGGACGCCGATGAAGCCACCGCCCGGCAGCTGGCCAGGCTGGCGGCGATCTTCGGCGCGGACGCCCATGTGGCCCTGACCCTGCGCCGCCGCCCGGGCGACGCCCTTCGCCTCCATGAGCTGGAGCAGCTGGCGCGGGCGGTCGGGGTCACCCCGGTGGTGACCAATCGGGTGCTCTTCCACGACAAGGACCGGCGCCTGCTGCAGGACGTGGTGACCTGCATCCGCGAGGGGACGACGATCGACGACATCGGGTTCAGGCGCAACCGCCATGCCGATCGGTACTTGAAGGCGCCGGCCGAGATCCTGCGCCTGTTCTCCCGTCATCGGGCCGCCGTGGCGGCCTCGGCGGCGATCGCCGCGCGCTGCCGGTTCTGCCTGTCCGAACTCAGCTACCAATACCCGCGCGAGGTCGTGGGCGAGGGCGAGACCGCCCAGCAGACCCTGGAGCGCCTGACCTGGGCGGGCGCGGCCGAGCGCTTTCCCGACGGCGTGACCCCGCAGGTGCGCAGGATCCTCCAGCATGAACTGCGTCTGATCGGCCAGCTGGGCTATGCGCCCTACTTCCTGACGGTCAACGCGATCGTGGCCTACTCGCGCAGCCAGGACATCCTCTGCCAGGGCCGCGGCTCGGCCGCCAATTCGGCGGTCTGCTATGTGCTGGGCATCACCAGCATCGACCCCGAGCGCAACGACCTTCTGTTCGAGCGCTTCGTCAGCACCGAGCGCGACGAGCCGCCCGATATCGACGTCGATTTCGAGCACGCCCGGCGCGAAACGGTGATGCAGTGGATCTTCGAGACCTATGGCCGCCATCGCTCAGCCATCGTGGCCGTGGTCCAGCGCTTCCGGCCGCGCGGCGCGGTGCGCGATGTCGGCAAGGTCCTGGGCCTGCCCGAGGACATGACCAAGGGTCTGTCCAGCCAGATCTGGAGCTTCAGCCGCGAGGAGATCGAGGAAAAGCACGCCCGCGAGATAGGGCTGGATCTATCGGACCGTCGCCTGCGCCTGACCCTGCAGCTGGCCCAGACCCTGCTCAACACCCCGCGCCACTTCAGCCAGCATCCCGGCGGCTTTGTCCTGACCCATGACCGGCTCGACGAGCTCGTCCCCATCGAGCCGGCGCGAATGAAGGACCGCCAGATCATCGAATGGGACAAGGACGACATCGACGAGTTGAAGTTCATGAAGGTCGACGTGCTGGGCCTTGGCATGATGACCTGCCTCAAGCGCGGCCTGGATCTGCTCAAGGACGCCAAGGGGATCGGCCTGGAGCTGGCGACCATTCCCCCTGAGGATCCGCGCACCTACGCGATGATCCGCCGGGCCGACACGCTGGGCGTCTTCCAGATCGAAAGCCGGGCGCAGATGGCCATGCTGCCGCGGCTCAAGCCCCGCTCGTTCTACGACCTGGTCATCGAGGTGGCGATCGTGCGGCCCGGGCCCATCCAGGGCGAGATGGTCCATCCCTATCTTCGCCGGCGCGAGGGCAAGGAGCCGGTGGTCTATCCCAAGCCCGAGCTGGAAAAGGTGCTGGGCAAGACCTTGGGCGTGCCGCTCTTCCAGGAGCAGGCCATGCGCGTGGCCATCGAATGCGCGGGATTCACGCCCGGCCAGGCCGATCAGCTGCGCCGGGCCATGGCGACCTTCAAGTTCACCGGCGGGGTCAGCCACTTCAAGGACAAGCTGGTCGGCGGCATGGTCGAGCGCGGCTATCCGCGGGCGTTCGCCGAGCAGACCTTCAGCCAGCTGGAGGGCTTTGGTTCCTACGGTTTTCCCGAAAGCCACGCGGCCAGTTTCGCGCTTTTGGCCTACGCCTCCTCCTGGCTCAAATGCCACCACCCCGAGGTCTTCTGCGCGGCCCTGCTCAACAGCCAGCCGATGGGCTTCTACCAGCCGGCCCAAATCGTCCGCGACGCCGTCGAGCATGGGGTGGAGGTGCGGCCCATCTGCGTCAACGCCTCGCGCTGGGACTGCACCCTCGAGGCGGCGGGCGATGGCGCGCTGGCCGTTCGCCTGGGCCTGGGGATGGTGCGAAAGCTTTCCGAGATGGACGCCGCGCGCCTGGTCCTTGCCCGGGCCGACGCGCCTTATCGCGCGGTCGACGAGGTCTGGCGCCGCGCCCAGATCGGTCCTGGCGCCCTGTCCCGCCTGGCCGAGGCCGACGCCTTCGCGCCCAGCCTGGGCCTTACCCGACGCGAGGCGGCCTGGAAGATCAAGGGCCTGCGCGATGTCGCCTTGCCGCTGTTCGACCAGCCCGGGGCCAGCGAGCTGAACGAGCCTGCGACGGTCCTGAAGGCCATGACCGAGGGCCGCCAGATCGTCGAGGACTACGGCCATGTCGGCCTGACCTTGCGCCGCCATCCGCTGGCCCTGCTGCGCGAGGACCTCGCCGCCCAAGGCCATAGCCCTTGCCAGGCCGCCGCCGACGGACGCGACGGCAGTTTCATCAAGACCGCCGGCCTTGTCCTGGTGCGCCAGATGCCCGGAACGGCCAAGGGGGTGATGTTCATGACCCTGGAGGACGAGACCGGCGTCTGCAACCTGGTGATCTGGAAGACCCTCTACGAAAAGCAGCGCCGGGTGGCGCTGTCGGCCCATCTGCTGGGCGTGGAGGGGCGCATCCAGCGCGAAGGCGAGGTCGTCCACCTGGTGGCCTACAGGCTCCATGACCTTGGCGCGGTGCTGTCCAAGCTGCAGGATCGCGGCACCGACGCGGGAGATTTGTCCTGGGCGCGCCGCAGCCGGAACTTCTGCTGACGCCTGCGACCTTGAATCAGCGCCGCGAGCGCCCATATTTCCAGGACGCGCATCCGGCGGCCCTTGGTCGCCGCCCCAGCGCCTCCCCGCATCATCGCCGCCCAAGGCGGCGCTCAAAGCGGGTCCATCCATACCCTCGTGATTTGGCGGAGCCATCGGGCTCGCGCCGTGATTTGGAATTGAATGCAAACGACAAAGATCCGTGGGGCCGCCGACCGGCGCACGCCTCACACCCCCGCCTCGCTCGCCCAAACGGTGCGCCGGGCGCCGGTTCAGACCGAATGGGCCTGGCCCGGCATGACCCGCGCCCAGTTGCGCGAGCTGGTCATCGATCAGATCGGCTAAGCCAGACGCGCCGCCCGGGTCTCCGGGCGGCGTTTTCGTATCCGCCGGCTCAGGCGTCGAGCGTCTCGCGCGAACCGCCGGTTACCGCGAGACCCGGCCAGCGCCTCAAGACTTCTGCCGGTCGCCCTTGTCGCCCTGGCCGCGACCGGCGTCGTGCTTGGCGTGCTGGCGCTGGTCGGCGGCCAGCGACCTGCCCACATCGACCTGCTCGGAAAACTGGCCCTTCTCGTCGCGACGGACATAGCGCTTGTCGCCGGGATTGGGCTCGATCAGTTCACGCTTGGACATGAGGAAATCTCCTTTCCAAGACGAATCCGCGACCGGCCCGAACCGTTCCGTCGCCGCCCGCGGAACGTCATGCGGCCAAGACGGTTGTCGCCAGCGTGCCCACTGACGCCGCCCATCGCGCCCCGGCCCAAAGCCCAAACGGCCCGCCTCTTACCCCCGACGGCCGCTACATCGTCGTGCGCGGGCGATTGTGGCGGGCGGCCAATCCAGGCCTGTCCCCCGAGCGGCGGCAGGCTTTGGTCGACACCCTGATGGCGGCGCGTCGCGCGGTTCGCCAGGCCCTCAGGCGCCAGGTCGCCGTGGAGCTCACCAACGCCCGCGCCCAGGTGCAGGCGGCCAAGGTCGCCCTGGGCGAACGCGGCCCGGTGTGGTGGGACGACGGGGCGCCGGACCTCAATCGCCGGCTCGTCGCCTCGACGCCGTACGCCCAATGGTGGTCCAGCCTGGACCAAGCCTAGCGCCGCCGTGGCCGGCGCCCTATCCTTTCGCCATGCCCGCCCGTTCACGCCCAACCGCCCGCCTGCTGACCCCCGTCGGCTGGGCCGGCCTCGCCGCCCTCCTGCTGCTGGTGGCGGGGCTCGTCGCCGCGGCCATGGCGGCCGCCCAGGCCTGAGGGCCTTTTCGCAAGGCGCGCCCGCCGGCTCGGGGGCAGGGCGAACCGGACGGAATCCTTCCCGCGTCTGGCGCGTTGTGAGCCCAAGGAGCGTCTCATGACCCAAGCCGCCAACGACGAACGCCGGTTCTCCGTCTGGGCCCGCCATGCCGGTCCCCATCATGCGCGAACCGTGCACGAGCCCAGTTTCGAGGCGGCCGCCGTGGCCTTCGTCGAGGATCTTTCCATCGCCCCCGACGCGGGCGAGGAGATCAGCGTGATCGTCCGCGACCTGGAAACCCATCACGAGCACTGCTTCCGCATCGACCTGGAGAGCGGTGAGACCCAGCCCTGCGGCTGACGCAGCGCCCCCTCAGAAACGAATCACTTCGAGCCTCGTTGAGTCCCAGCCCCCGATTCGGCGGGCGACAAGGATCGATGTCATGGCTTATCGCCCCACCTGGCAAGGGCACCTGCGCCTCTCGCTCGTCACCTGTCCGGTGGCGCTCTACACGGCGACCAACGCCGGCGGCGAGGTGCATTTCAACCTGATCAATCCGGCGACCAACAACCGGATCAAGATGGTCACCACCGATCCCGACACCGGCCCGATCGAGCGCAGCAAACTGGTCAAGGGCTACCAGGTCGAGAGAGACCAATACATCCTGCTGACCCAGGAGGAGATCAACAGCGTCAAGCTGGAGAGCACCAAGACCATCGACATCGAGCGGTTCGTGCCGGCCCAGGACATCGACCGGGTCTATTGGGACAACCCCTACTATCTGGCGCCGGACGGCAAGCTGGCCCAGGAGGCCTTCGCGGTGATCCGCGACGCGATGGCCCAGGCCGGCCAGATCGGCATTGGCCGGGTGGTGATGTCCAGCCGCGAGCGCATCGTGGCGCTGGAGCCCCGCGGCAAGGGGATCTTGGCCTATACGCTGCGGACCGACGCGGAGGTGCGCAAGGAGGACGAGATCTTCGGCGCCATCAGCGACAAGCCCGCCGACCCGCAGATGATCGCCATCGCCCAGAAGATCATCGAGCAGCAGGAAGGCCCGTTCGATCCCGGTCAGTTCGTCGACCGCTACGAGGAAGCCCTCAAGGACCTGATCAAGGCCAAGCAGAAGGGCCACAAGGTCGCCCACGTGGCCGAGCCCGAGGACACCAATGTGGTCGACCTGATGGCCGCCCTGCGCGCCAGCCTCATGGGCAAGGCTCCCGCCGCCAAGGCCGGCAAGCCGGCGGGCAAAGCCGCTGGCAAGGCGTCGTCGAGCGCCAAGGCGCCCGCTCGCGCCGCCGCCAAGACCAAGGCGCCGGCCAGGAGCGCCCAGAGGAAGGCCAGCTAGCCGCTTGCAGCGGGGCGCCCTCACCCCCGCCCGCGCCAAGGCCCTAGCAGCGCTCCGAATAACGGTCGCGGCCGTCCAGCCGCCGGGCCGGCGGCTGGGCGTCGTAGCCGTAGATGTCCTGGTGAAGGAACAATAGCTCGGCGTCCTTGTCGGCGTCGCCGACGTCCTTGTACCAGCAGCGCGGCGGCACGGCGTCGTCGCCGTTCCAGCGATAGCCGCGGGCCTTGAGTTTGTCCTTCATGGCGAAGGGCGAATTTTCCGCCCAGATCCGCCAACTGGGCAGACGCGCGCGCTCCAGCAAGCGGGCCATGGCCGGGACGCCGCTGACCGGCAGGGGCGAGGCCAGGATCTCGATGGCCGCCAGGCAGTCGCTGGTCGCCCGGTGACGGGCGTAGAAGAAGCCCGCCCCCATGGCCAGGTACGACAGCTTGGTCCCCTCATGGCCCTCGGCCTTCCAGTCGATCTCGTTCATCGAGCAGGCCCAGTACTTGGTCGAAAAGACCGCGCACAACCGCTCCAGGAAGCGGCGGTCGAAGGCGGCGTTGTGGGCGATGACCAGGGCGGCCGGCGCGGCGAAGGCCCAGACGGCGGCGGGGTCCAGAACGTGGCCGGCGACCATGGCGTCGTCGATGCCGGTCAGGGCGGTGATCTCTGGCGGAATCGGCTTGCTCGGCTCGTGGTAGCCATGAAAGCCTTCCAAGACCTCGTAGATCACCCCGTCGGGACCAAAGCGGAACGGGATCATGGCCAACTCGATGATCTCGTCGGACTTGGCGTCCAGCCCCGTGGTCTCGGTGTCGACATAGAGGCCCAGCCTTGGGACCACGCCCTCGGGGACCGGCAGGCTCGGCCGCGGCGCCAGTCGTCGAAGCACGCGGTAGTCGCCGCTCGCCTCCAGGACCGCGGCCATGGCCAAGAGATCCGGTTCCGCCCCGACCGTCATGGCTAGCCGGCCTTGGCCCTGGTCGCGCCGCCCTGGGCCGCGAGACGCCAGGCGGCCAGCAAAACCCGCCCAGCCACCGCCTCGCTGACATCGGCCAGGCGCACCAGGGTCATGCCCTTGCGTCCCCGCGGCCCTGGCTCAGGCGCGAGCGCCAGGCTCTGGGTCATCAGGCCCGCCTGGTCGGCCGGCGTCAGCCGGACAATGGCCCAGCCGGCTTCGGGCCAGCCGACATTGGCGATGACCAGGCCGCCGACCATCAGGCGGGTCGCGCCCTCGATGGTCTTGGCCCGGACCGATCCCAGGCCCTGTCCCAGGGCGATGAAAGCTTCAGGCGACATCGAACGACTCGGCTCTTGCGACGGACCACGAAACCATGAGTCGGTCCGGCGACAGACTCGGTCGCCCCACGCCAGCGCTCGGATTCTGCCGTCTGGCCGTGGACGCTTCGCCCCTGCCCCGGTCCCTCACGACCGCGAGGCCCGCCCGCGGGTGAAGCCACGATCCGAGGCCATGAACCGGCGCAGCATCTCCGGTATCAACCGGGCCGGCTCGACCGCCTTGCCGCCGGCCTCCCCGGCCATGGCCTTGCCGTAGTCGACGAGGTCGCGGTGCACCGCGGCGGGCAGGTCCAGCGTCACCTTGACGGGGGTGTCGTCGGCGATCGCGGTGATCTTCAGGCTCATGGCGCGACCTCCCGGTCAGAGGGTTCAAGGACAAGGTCGCGCGAGAGCAGGGCCCCCACCGGCGTCCCGGCCTTGACGGTGATCACCGGCGCGATCGCGAGGCCCGCGCCCACGGCCTGGCGACCGACGTCGGCGACCGTCTCGCCCAGCCCGCGCCGAAGCGCGCGGACAACCTCGCCCTCGCCGCCCTGGCCCGCTTGCGCCCCGATGGCCAGGAGGGTGCTCAGGGCCGCCGCCCCCAGGACCTGGCGAGCATGGCGGTCGACCTGGCCGGCCAGGCCCGAGCGTCCCTGCGCGTCGACGGCCGGGGGCTTGTCCAGGACGATGGAGCGGCCATCAGGCAGGATCAGCCGCGTCCAGGCGATCGAAAGCCTGGCGCGCCCGGCCGACAGCCCCGTCTCGTAGTCGCCGATCAACCTGGCCCCGGCCGGGACGAGGCGGTGGCCGCCGCCCAGGCTGTCGAAGACGTCGGCGCCGACCTGCGCGATCGCCAGTCCCGGCGCCTCGGACGACAGGGCCGTGACCAGCACGGCCGGGATCACCGTGCCGGCCTGAAGCAGATAGGGCGAGGCCGGGGCCTGCAGCCGCTCGGGGCTGACCAGGCGCGGATCCTCGCGCCGGGCGAGGGGCGTAAAGGCCGCCGCCGTGGAAGGATCGTCCGGCTCGGCGCCGCGAGCCGTGACGCGCGTGAACAAGCCGCTGGTCCGCGCGGCGTCCAGCGCCGCCCGACGCGCCGCCTCGCCGGGATCGGACGTTGCGGGAGGTGATCCAAGCGCCGACGATCCTGTCCCACCGTCGATCTGGCGATCGGCCGCCGGCTCGACCGCGGCTCCATCCAGGCGCTCGCCGCGCGCGGCCTTGGCCGCCAGGATCGGCCGGCCAAGATCGCCCGGCAGCGGCGGTCCAAGCTTGGGGATCTGGCCGCGCGTCAGGTAGTCCTTGGGCAGGGCGGCGAGGGTTTGCGGCGGCGGGGCGGCCGGCTGCAAGGCCGGCTCGGGCGCGGGCTTGCGGTGATCGCCCAGCGACCAGGCCAGGGCGCCGGCGAGGGCCAGGGCCGCGACCGCGCCGGCCGTGACGAGCGCCTTGCGCGAGACCCGCGCGACCGGGGGCGGCTTGCCCCTCAGCCGCAGGCGCTTGGCGATCGCCGCCTGCTCGGCCTCGATGGCGTCGCTCATCGGGCCGCCTCCCCGGTCAAAGCCGCCGCGGCGGCGCCATAGCGCCAGCGCACCAGCGGCACATAGGCCCTGGCCGAGGCGCGCAGTTCCAGGCGATAGGTGCGCCGGTCGGTCAGGATCAGGAGGTTGGTCGACAGGCCTGGCGCGACCGGCTTGACCAGCACGTGCACCCGGCGCGTCCCCCCCTGCCCGCTGGCCGTTTCGCCGATGATCCAGCGGGCGGTGTCGCCCGCGGCGATGGGATTTGCCGCCGCCAGCGTCTCGCCAGGTTCCAGGACGATGGCGCTGACCCGGCCCGGCGCGGCCACGAGGGAGAAGTCCGCGTCGGCGCTATAGAGGTACTCGACCGGCGCGGCGGCCCTTGGCGGCTCGGCGGCCAGGGCCGGCGCGGCGAGCGCCAGGGCCGACGCCCAAGCCTGGGCTCCTCTGTGGATACGTGTCATGGGCCGTACTCCCGGGACCAGCTGATGGCGGTGATGAAGACCCCCAGCGGATTGGCCCGCATCTGCGCATCGGTGCGTGGGGACCTGAGCGTCAGGGTGAAGATGCCGGTCCATCGCTCGGCGCCCAGCAGCTGACCTTGGGCGTAGCGCCGCTCGATCCACGCGGCCCGGAAGCTGGTGGGCGAGGCGCGCACGACGCTTGTGACCTCGATGCTGACCTGGACCTTGCCGATCTGGGCGAAGGGATCAACGGACCGGGCGTATTCGGACAGCACCTGGGCGCCGCTAGCATCGGTGAAGGCATAGGCCCGCAGCCAGGCTTGGCGCACCAGCACTTCGTCGGCGGGAAGGGCCCGCACGTCCTCGATGAACCGCGCCAGGGTCCAGCGCACCAGGCCGTCGGTGGGCTTCCAGCCCTGGACGGCGGGGGCGATCGTACGCGGCTCGCCCAGCTGATCGACCTCGACCACCCACGGGGTGACCGTGCCGCGCGCGGCCAGATAGGTCAGGCCGCCGCCAAGCCCGGCGGAGAGCGCCAGCAGACCCAGCGCCACGAGACGCCAGTTGCGCGCCTGGACCCTGGCGGAGCCGATGCGCTCGTCCCAGGCCTGGCCGGCCCTTTGGTAGGGGGTTTCGGGAAGAGGGGTCGCGCCCTGGCGCGCCCCGCCTGTGAACGGGTTCATGATGTCAGGTCTCCGAAAGCGAGGGCGCCGCGCCGCCCGCCTGGCCATCGCCGCGGCTCACCGCGTGGACGGCCATGCCGACCCCCTGGGACAGCCTCTGGCGACGCTCGAGCTCGCGCGCCCAGGCCGGCGGGGCGGCGGCGTCGTCGCCTCCCGTCCCTTTTCGCCCTGGGGAGGAAGCCTCCTGCCCGACGGTTCCAGCGCCGCCCGCCGAGCCGCCGGACGGCGCGGCGGGGGACCCCGGCGACCCCGGCGTCGATGGCGAGGCGGGCGGCGATGAAGGCGGCGCCGGGGAGGACGGTGACGAAGGCGAAGGTGAGGGACCGGTGGGCGGAGCCGAACCGCCCTCCCCGCTGCGCGCGCCGGCGCCCGCCAGAGCCGCCTGCCGGGCCAGGCTCGCCCCGCCGCCGGCGACGATCTGGCCCGCCGCCATCCCGGCCATGGCCAGGCCGCCGACCGCCAGGCCCGTGCCCGCCGCCGCGCCGGCCCCAAGCTGCGGGGCGCCGGACAACAGGCCCGAGGCGATGCCGGGACAGAAGATTGAAAGCCCCAGGAGAACAAGGCTCGCCAGCACCAGGGCCAGGACCTGCTCCAGGGTTGGAACGCCGTTCGTCCAGGCGCCGCGGAAACTGTCGAACATGGTCGAGCCGATGCCGACCACCACCGCCAGGGCCATGACCTTGACGCCGCTGGCCAGGACCTGGCCCAGGACCCGTTCGGCCATGAACGCTGTGCGCCCGAAAAGCCCGAAGGGCACGAGCGCGAACCCGATCAGGCTGGCGAGCTTGAACTCGATCAGGACGACGAAGACCTGGACGGCGATGATGAAAAAAGCCGCCACGATCAGCAGGAAGGCGACGCCCAGAACGCAGACCTGGACGATGTTCTCGAAGAAGCCTGGGAAGCCCGAGAGATCGGCGGCGGCTTCCAAGAGCGGCTTGGCCGCATCCACGCCGACCATGGCCAGCTTCCCCGGTCGCAGCATGTCCTCGACCGAGAGCCCCGTGCCCGAGGCCTTGAGCCCCATGCGGGTGAAGCTCTCCAGGACGATGTTGGCCAGGGACTGGAAGTTGGTGATCAGGAACGCGAAGAACCCGACATAGATCACCTTGCGGATCAGGCGGGCGATGACGTCCTCGCCGGACGACTGGGCCCACAGCAAGGCGGCCAGGGTCACGTCGATGGCCATCAGGGTGCTGGCCAGCGCCCCGACGTCGCCGCGCAGGAGGCCAAAGCCGCTGTCGATGAAGCGATTGAACTGCGCGAAATAGAGATCGATGACGCCCGGGTCGGTCATGACGCGGCGCCTCCAAGAAACCGCTCGCGCGCCCGGCGCCAGGCGGCCTGGCAGGCCAGATCACGGCCGCCCGCCTCTCCGGCCCTACGGCAGCGGGCCAGCTCGGGATCACGCGAGATCACCGTGGGGGCGACGCGGTCGGCCCGCGGCGGGCCTGGCGCGCGTAGCGCGCCGACGGCGGCCAAGGCCGCCAGCACCAGCACCGCGCCCAAGCGCAGCCCCCGGGTCACGGAACCTTGCCCATGAAGCGGGCGAACCGCGCCTTGGCGTCGGCGCGGGCCGCGGCCTGGTCGGCGGCGTTCAGCGCCTGGGCGCGACCTTGGGCGGCCAGCAAGGCGGTGACCCCCGCCAGCTGCTGGGATTGCAGGGCCAGGAGCTGGTTGCCGGCCTGAGCCGCTTGCAGAGCCCCGGCGGCGCCCTGGCTGGCCCCGACCAGGGCGTCAAGCTCGCGGCGGCTCGTCTCCAGCCCGCCGACGACGCCGGCCTGGACCTTCAGGGCGTCCTGCAGGCCGGCCACGGCGGTGGCCCAGCGCTCTTGGGCCCGGTCCGTGAGCGCGGCCTCGAGTGTCGACAGCGGCGCCGCGCCGTACCGGGCCTCGAAGGCCTTATCGATGGCGGCCACGTCATAGGCCAGACGCCTGGCCTCGCCGAGCAGGCCCTGGGTGCGGGCGATCTCGCCGCGCAAGGCCCCCAGCGAGGACAGCGGCAGGCCCTCGAGGTTGCGGGCCTGGCCGGCCAGCATCCTGGCCTCGTTCTGCAGCGAGATGATCTGGTTGTTGACTTGCTGCAGGGCGCGGGCCGCCTGGGTCAGGTTCTGGGCGTAGTTGGTGGGGTCATAGACCACCACCTGGGCCAAGGCCGGCCCGGACGGCGCGGCGCCCAGGGGCGCGGCCAACAGGGCGGCGAGCAGCGGTGCGATCGCGCGCACGCCGCGCGCGGACAGCTGGGTCACGGGACAATCTCCAACAGTGCGGAAGAACCAAGAAGATCAGCGGCCCAAGCCAGGCCTCGCCGGCGCAGCCAGGCGGCGGCGAAGCCGTCCTGCTCGCCCGCCGCCAGGAGCTCGCCGATCATCGCCTGGTCGGCCTTGGACGAGGCCGCGCACAGCGCCAGGGCCACGGGCCCCAGGCCCAGCTCGAACAGGCGCTCGCCCAGAGCCGACTGCAGGTAGTAGTCGCGCTTGGGACTGGCTCTCGCGATGATCTCGACCTGGCGATCCGACAGCCCAAACCGCCGATAGAGCTCGCCGCCCTGCGGTTCGAGCGCGCGCGGGTTGGGCAGGAAGATGCGGCTGGGACAGCTTTCGATGATGGCCGGGGCGATGGCGCTGGCCTCGACGTCGGCCAGGGACTGGGTGGCGAAGACGACGCTGGCGTTCTTCTTGCGAAGGGTCTTGAGCCAGGCCTGCAGCTGAGCGCCGAAGGCCGGATCGCTCAGGGCCAGCCACCCCTCGTCGATCAGGATCAAGGTCGGGCGTCCGTCGAGACCGGCCTCGACCCGATGGAAGAGATAGGCCAGCACCGCCGGGGCGGCCGGCGTACCCACCAGGCCCTCGGTTTCGAAGACCTGGACGGACGGGTGATCCGTCGCCTCCATCACGTCGGCGGCGTCCAAGGGGTCGGCGTCCAGCAGGCGCTCCCACGGACCACCCAGGGCGTAGGGCGCCAGGGCGCGCTTGAGCTCTCCGGCCGACAGCACGGCCACCAGGCCGCTCATGGTGCGTTCGCAAACCGGCGCGGCGGAGAGACTGGCCAGGGCCGACCAGATCTGTTCGCGCACGGTCGGGGTGACGCCAACGCCCTCCCGCGCCAGGAGGGCCGTGACCCAGGCCGCGGCCCAAGCCCGCTCGGCGGCGTGGTCGATCCGGGCCAGGGGCTGGAGGATGAAGCCGGGCCTCGTATCCTCGTCCAGGACGCCGCCCAGGTCGTGATAGGCGCCGCCCATGGAAAGGCAGGCCGCCCGCATGGAGGCGCCATGGTCGAAGGCGATGACCCGCGCCCCGGCATAGCGCCGAAACTGCAGGGCCAGCATCGCCAGGAGCACGCTCTTGCCCGCTCCGGTCGGGCCGATGACCAGGGTGTGACCCACATCGCCCACGTGCAGCGACAGCCGGAAGGGCGTGGAGCCTTCGGTGCGGGCGATCAGGAGCGGCGGCCCGCCAAGGTGGGCGTTGGTCTCGGGCCCGGCCCAGACCGCCGACAACGGGGCCAGATGGGCCAGGTTCAGGGTCGAAAGCGGCGGCTGGCGGACATTGGCGTGGGTGTGGCCCGGCAGGGATCCAAGCCAGGCCTCCACGGCGTTGACCCGCTCGCGGATGACCGTCAGGTCGCGACCGGCGATGACCTTCTCGGCCAGGGAGAGCTTGGCCTCGGCGCGGCCGGCGTCCTCGTCCCAGACCACGATGGTGATCGTGACGAAGGCGTAGGCGACCGCATCGCCGCCGAGATCCTGCAGGGCCTGGTCGGCTTCAATGGCCTTGTTGCCCGCGTCGTTGTCGACCAGGGCCGCCGGCTGCTGGGTCAGGGCCTCCTGCAGGATGGCGGCGATCGACTTGCGCTTGGCGAACCACTGGCGACGGATCTTGCCCAGCAGCGCCGTGGCGGCGGTCTTGTCCAGGAAGATGGCGCGGCTGGTCCAGCGGTAGGAGAAGGCCAGGCGATTGAGCTCGTCGAGCAGACCGGGGACGGTCAGGCCCGGGAAGCCCGTCAGGGTCAGCACCCGCAGATGCTGGTCGCCCAGCCTGGGCTCCAGCCCGCCATCCAAGGGTTCGGTCGCCAGCAGCGCATCCAGCGCCATCGGGACTTGCGGGACCGCCACGCCCTGGCGGCGCGTGGTCACCGCCCCGTGCAGGAACCCCAGGGTTTCTGCGTCATCGAGCCAGGCGACCCTGGGCATGACCGTCGCGATCAAGGCCAACAGGCGATCGCCGCGCTCGATAAAGCCGGCCAGCTGCCCGCGCCAGTCGACGCCGCCGCGCGCCTGCCCCTCGACGAACAGGTCCTCCAGCCGCCCGCCGTGCTCGGCGGGCGGCAGATAGACGAGCGTCAAAAAATAGCGGCTCTCGAAATGCGTCCCTTCCGCCTCGAAGGCGGCCCGTCGTTCACGGTCGACCAGGGCCGAGGCCGGGTCGGGAAAGACGCTCGCCGGATAGGCCGCGGCCGGATCGCGCCGCGCCTCGACGAACATCGCCCAGCCCGAGCCCAGGCGGCGCAGGGCGCTGTTGATCCGCGCGGCCAGGGCCGCCAGTTCGGGCTCACCCGAGGACTCCAGGTCCGGCCCGCGAAAGAGCGCGGTGCGCTGGAACGAGCCGTCCTTGTTGAGCACGACGCCCGGCGCGACGAGCGCCGCCCAGGGCAGGTAGTCGCAAAGCCGGCGCGGACGCTTGGCGTATTCGCGAAGGTCGAGCACCGCTCAGACCTCCAGCCGGGCGGGCAGCCGCACATGGCGGCGGCCGACCTCGAGGATCATCGGGTCCTGGCGAGCGGCCCACACGGCCAGGGCGTGGCCCAGCGCGAAGAACACCAGGCCCGCCAGCCACAGGCGTAAACCCACGCCCAGGGCGGCGGCGAGGGTGCCGTTGACCAGGGCGATCGCGCGCGGAGCCCCGGCTACGAGCATGGGCGTGACCAGGGCCCGATGGACCGGCGCCGCGAAACCTGCCCCGCCGTTCCCGTGCGCGCGATCGCCGGCCATCAGACCAGCGCTCCGCCGCCGAACGAGAAGAACGACAGGAAGAAGCTGGAGGCCGCGAACGCGATCGACAAGCCAAAGACGATCTGGATCAGCCGCCGCGTGCCGCCGCTGGAATCGCCGAAGGCCAGGGCCAGGCCGGTCATGATGATGATCACCACCGCCACGATCTTGGCGACGGGCCCTTCGATGGACTCCAGGATCCGCTGCAGCGGGGCTTCCCAGGGCATGGAGGTTCCGGCGGCCCTGGCCACGGACGCGGTGAGCAGGGTGGCGACGGTAAGCGGGGCGGCTCGGCGGATGTGGCCGAGCGGATCGAGCATGGAGCCCAAAAGCAGGCGCGCGCGAAGGCGCGCCGGTTGGCGCGATGACATGGGGTCTCTCCGTTGGGGGCTTGGTCTCAGGCGGGGCTGAGCTGGTAGGCGCCGTCGGGTCCAAGGCCCTCCAGGCGTGCAAGTTCGATGAGCCGTCGCTGTCGGCCGCGGCCGGCCAGGACGGCCACCAGATCGATGGTGTCGGCGATCAGGGCGCGGGGCACGGTGACGACCGCCTCTTGGATCAGTTGTTCGAGACGGTGCAGGGCGCCGATCGCCGAGCCGGCGTGCAGCGTGCCCACCCCGCCTGGGTGGCCCGTGCCCCAAGCCTTGATCAGGTCCAGGGCCTCGCCCCCCCTCACCTCGCCGATGATGATCCGGTCGGGTCGCAGGCGCAGGGCCGAACGCACCAGATCGTCCAGGCCCACCACCCCATCGAGAGTCCGCAGGGCCACCTGGTTGTCGGCCGCGCATTGCAGCTCGCGCAGGTCCTCGCAAAGCACGACCCGGTCGCCCGTCTCGGCGACCTTGGCCAGGAGGGCGTTGACCAGGGTCGTCTTGCCGCTGGAGGTGGCGCCGACCACCAGGATGTTGGCCCGCTCGCGCACCGCGTCGGCCAGCACTTCGGCCTGGTCAAAGCTCATCACCCCGTCGCGGACATAGTCGGTCAGGGAGAACACCGCCCGGGCCGGCTTGCGGATCGAGAAGGCCGGTCCCGTCACCACCGGCGGCAGCAGGCCCTCGAACCGTTCGCCCGAGCCGGGCAGTTCGGCCGACAGGCGCGGCCGCGCTGCATCGACCTCGGCCCCGACATGGTGAGCGACCAGGCGAAGGATGCGCTCGGCGTCGGCCGGCGCGATCCGAAGATCGGTGGGAGCCAGGCCCTGGTCGAGCCGATCGACGAACACCCGGCCGTCGGGGTTGAGCATGACCTCGGCCGTGGCCGGATCCTCCAGCCGCGCCAGCAGCAGAGGGCCAAGGGCGGTGCGCAGCATCCGCTGGCTGCGCGAGAGGTCGAGGAGGTCGGTCGCCGGGTCCATGGCCCATTCCCGTTGAAGTCACGGGAACGACTAAGAAGACCGCATCGCGAGCGGGCTCAACAGCCAAATGGACAAGGAAATCAACGGCAAGGAAAGAGAACCTTAGGGCGTTGCCGCCGATCACGACCATGCGCGGCGCGGCCCAACGTCATGGCATTGAAACGTGTTCGCTCGATCGCGTGTGGTCAAAACACTCGCCTGGTCGCGCCTCCGAACTCAAGCATTCGAACAGGCAGACGCCACCGGCGCAGGGATAGGTCCCCCTGTTGACTAATTATATAAGCGCTTATACATAAGCGGTTATGGATTACCCCGTCGCGACCCTGGGTACGCTTCTGCGCCACCTGATTGAAATGCTCGATGGAGAGGTCGAAGCGGGTTACCGCGCCGCCGGGCTGTCGTGGCGGCCACGCTACACCCCTGTGCTGCGGGTCTTGATCGACCAGGGCCCACAGACCATCAAGGCGATCGCGCTCCAGGTCGGCATCAGCCATTCGGCGGTAAGCCAGACCGTGACGCAGATGGCCAGGGATGGCCTGCTCACCCTGCATCTGGGCCGCGATGCGCGCGAGCGGATCGTAACCGTGAGCCAGAAGACTGAGCTCATGATCCCGCGGCTTCAAGGACAATGGGCGGCGATCAATCTGGCCGCCGAAACCCTCGATGGCGAACTCTCAGCGCCGCTGTCGGGCGTGGTGAAGGAAGCGATCGCCGCTCTGGCTCAACGACCGTTCGGGCAGAGAATCCAGGCGGCCAAGATGCGCCCAGCGCTCTAATCCCCTGCCGTGGAGTTCCGTTATGGGCTTGAAGACCCTGCCCGCCGCCGCGATTTTGCTCGCCTTGTTCAGCAGCGAGGCGCTCGCCCAGGCTCATGAACCGCCACGCAGGCCAGCGGCCGCCCCCGATCACGCGCCTCTTTCCTCGGCCCAGCGCGAGACGGTGCTCTCCTCGATCAAGCAGGCCATAAGCGCGTCCTACGCCTTCCCGGATCGCGCGACGGCGATCTTCGCGAAGCTCGACGCCGCACAACGCAGCGGGCGCTATGAGGCAAGCTCGCCCAGCGAGCTTGCCGGGTTGATCAGCAGCGATCTTCGCGACGCCAGCATGGATGGGCACCTTTATTTGCAGCAGGCTCCGGAGCGCTACGCGGCCGCCATCCGCGCGCAAGCCAACGAGGCGGCTTGGGAGGTTGACGCCGTGGGTGCGCGCCGCGTCAACCATGGCATCACCACTCTGGAGGTCCTGCCTGGTAACGTCCGTTACGTGAAGATCGCGACCTTCCACTGGGTTCAGGACGAAACGGGGGCCGCCTATGATGACGCCATGCGGTTCCTCAAAGAGGGCGACGCGGCGATTATCGATTTGCGGGGAAACGGCGGCGGATCACCGGAGGCGGTCCAGTACCTGGTCAGCCACTTCCTCAAAGCCGGTACGCTCGAGATCACCTTCTTTGAAGCGGGCAAGGCGCCGGTGCAGGCGCGCTCACTTGACTACCTGCCGGCCGGTCGGCTGACGAACACGCCGCTCTACGTCCTGATCGACAAGGGCTCGGCGTCGGCCGCGGAGGCATTCGCCTACGACGTTCAGCAATTCAAGCTAGGGCGCCTCGTCGGCGCACGCACGGCGGGCGCGGCCAATAACAACCAATTCAAGCCGATCGCGCCCAGCTTCATGCTGAGCCTCTCGGTCGGCAGCCCTGTGCATGCCGTCAGCGGCGGCAACTGGGAGGGCGAGGGCGTGGCCCCCGACACCGTGACCACATCGGCCCAGGCGCTCGACCAGGCCCACGCGGAGGCCCTGCGCGCCCTCTCGTCTCAGACCGGATCGGCCGTCGCCAAGGCCGACCACCTCTGGGCGCTTGCCGCCGTCGAGGCGCGCCTCAATCCTCCCAAGATGAACGCCGACCAGCTCGCCTCGGCGCCCGGCGCGTACCAGAACTACGCGGTGGCGAAGGATGGGTCCGGTCTCTCCATCGATCGCCAGGGACACCCGTTCTGGCCCGCGCCCCGTAAGCTCATCCCCCTGACATCCGATGGACTGTTCGGGGTCGAGGGCCTCGATATTCTCCGTGTGAGCTTCAAGGACGGCGCCCTGCAACTTTGGTGGAAGGACGCACAAGGCGCGCAGAGCATCCCACGTCGTTGAGACGCGCCGCGCCCCCTTGAACCGAGCGCGACGCTGTCGCCTGATCCAAGCCTCGGCGCGGCGGGTGAAGATGCGCCCTGCGCTGGTTCTCTCGTCGGCCGGCGCGCCTACGCCGCGCGGCGATCTTGATGTCGCCCTGAACGTCGCTTCGCCGCTGGAGGCTCGCCTTGTTCGAAGCTAGCGCGAATGCGGGCATGGCCAAGGGATGAACCCAATACCAAAACGGGGGACCATGATCGCCGTCGGCCTTGTGGCGCTAAACATCAGGAACAGCCTATGACCGACGACCGCGCCTGTCGGGTCGATTTACCGACCCAGCTTTAGGGGCAATCGTGCAGGCGTAGTGACGGACGCGAAGGGACTTTCGCACGAGACGATGCAAGCCATCGCTCGGGAAATGAACCTTTCTGAACGAGCGTTCGTGGCGCCCGGTGAGGCTGTCGCCGATGATGTCCGCGTGCGATTTTTCACGCCCACCGCAGAAGGTCCCATTTGAGGGTCCCACCACCTCCTCAACGCCCTTCGTACTGACGATGGCGGGCGGTCAACGAAGCCTTCACGGCGGTCGCAGCCCCTGCGCCGGGCGTCCAGAAAGGTGGTGGAACTGAGGCATCGTCGCGGCCTGCAGGCGCGACCGCCGCCTGGCCGAGGCCTCGCCGACGGCGTCCGTGATGGAACGACCGCCATCGATTTATCGCCCAAACTCACCGATGTTTCGGCCGCGCGCCCCATTCGGCGATCGCCCGATGCAGGATCTGGAGGGTTTCGGGGTCGGATGGGCTTGTGGCCAGCGATCGTCTCGCCAGCTTGCCGATATCATCGTCGCGATGAACCTGCGCCGCGAGCCATATGACAAAAGGTGGTTCAGGATCGAGCGGCTTCACGTCCATCGCCCGTACGAGCGTTGGCGCCCAAGCGCGCCCGAGCCGACCGAATCTAGGGCCTGCACCCTGTCTTTCCATGGGGCATTCCCCTCAAGGCGGCTGGTCAAAATACCTGAGGCGCGCGCAAGGACGCCGCTGGGCGCCAGCGGCGGCGGCAGCCGCCTGTTGAAAGCCACCCCAGGCCCTGACTGGTAGCTCTTATCCAGCGCTTGAAAGGCGCCGGTCCCTCAGGAGAAGCCGTGGGTGCGTTTTCTCGATCATGTCCGCGGCCGGCTTAGCCTTGGCTCCCGCGCCTCATGCCAACCGCCATTGATCCATGTCTTCAAGGACGGGCAAAAGATTTACGTGCCGACGACGGCTAAGGCAAAGTCCGGGTTCTTCGTCGACATCGAGCCCATCGCCGTCCTGGGCGACGACGATGTCGATGGTCTGGCCGACGCCCTCGCAAGTCGGATGGCGGGTCCCCTGGTGTTGGTGGGCGACCAAGCGTTCGGCCAGCCGGCCGCTCTCCTGCGACACACCCGCTACACTCGGTGGTCGCAGGTGGATCAGAAAATGGCGAAGTGGGCCATTGAGCCCATCCCACAAGGTTGGCGGCTGGCGCGGAACCACACTCGCAAGGAGGATCGGGGTGTGGTGTACAGACAGGACAGCCTGGCCGAGCTCACCGGCCCCGTCAAAAGCGTGGCCGGCGAGTTTGCTCGCCTCCTGGCTGTCGCAAGCTAGCCCGTCCGCGCGCTCTGAAGATGGACGCGACAACCGCTCCGGCCGCCCGACGTCTCACCGCCACGGCGCCCCGACGAACAATCGCAAGGAACAAGCCAGGATCTGAACGGGGCGCCAAGGCGACGAGGCTCCGCGCCACCGGATAACGGCCTCCATGAGGAAGGGCCGGTCAAGAACCGGCTGCTCATCCCGTTGTTCTGGAGATGGTGTCGACAGAGTTTCGTTCAAGAATTGCACCGAGTTATTTTCTCGTTAGTTTTCAATATCTTAACCGCTAAGGAGTGTAATGATGCCAGGTCCGCGAACCACCGCCGCCATGGACGCCGTCAACACGGGCGCGGACGGCGCGACCGACCGGCATGAGGTCCTGATCGCCGGAGGTGGCCCCACGGGCCTGATGTTGGCCGGGGAACTGGCCCTTGCCGGCGTGGACGTCGCGATCATCGAACGACGCCAGACCCAAGACCTCGCCGGCATGCGGGCCGGCGGCCTTCACATGCGAACCCTTGAGGTTCTGGACCAGCGCGGGATCGGCGAGCGGTTTGTCGCCCAGGGCCAGCGCCACCAGGTCGCCCCCTTTCTGGAAAAGCTTCTGGACGTCAGCGATTTTCCCACACGCCGAAACTACTTCCTCGGGCTGCCGCAGAACCACATCGAGAGAACTCTCGCCGATTGGACGGCCGAGCTTGGCGTCCGCACCTACCGGGGCTGCGAGGTGGTCGGCGTGGTGCAGGACGAGGACGGGGTCGAAACCCAGCTGTCGGACGGGACGACCCTGGCCTGCGAGTTTCTGGTCGGCGCCGACGGCGCGCGCAGTGTCGTGCGCAAGGCCGCGGGGATCGAATTTGCCGGATGGGAGGCCACCAAGAGCTGGGTGATCGCCGAGGCCCGCTGGACCCAAGAGCCCAAGTGGGGCGTCGAACACGACCTGTACGGAGCCTACGCCTTGGGCAAGATGGAGGATCCTGGCCAAGTGCGCATCGTCCTTGCCGAGCGGGTCCTACAGACCGGCGCGGATCCGACCCTGGACGAGATTAAGCACCTGCTGGTGGCGGTCTATGGCGCCGATTTTGGAATCCACAGCCCCACTTGGCTGTCACGATTCACCGACCAGTGCCGGCAAGCGGTCGCCTATCGCGATCGCCGGGTGTTGCTGGCCGGCGATGCGGCGCACATCCACCCGCCCATGGGGGGCCAAGGCCTCAACATTGGCGTGCAGGACGCGGTCAATCTCGGCTGGAAACTCGCGCAGGTGATCCAGGGCGTCTCTCCCGACAGCCTGCTGGACACTTACCACGGCGAGCGCCATCCGGTCGGCGCGCGGGTGCTTCGCAACACCATGGCGGACGTGGCGTTGCAGCGTCGCGACGCGCGCAGCCTCGCCCTGTCGGAGATCCTTTCGGAATTCGCCGCCCTGGATGGTCCGCGCAAGCAGATCGTGGGCGATCGATCGGGACTGGCCCTGCGATACGATCTCGGCGAAGGACACCCCCTGATCGGTCGACGCCTGCCAGACATCGATCTCCAGGTGGGCGGACGGGAGACGACCGCCTACGCGTTCCTGCATGATGCCCGACCGGTCCTGTTCACCTTCGACGCCGACAAAGCCCCGGGGGCCGCGCTAAGGACCGATCGAGTGAAGCGGGTTTCCGCCCGCGCCGCGCCGACCTGGGACCTGCCCATTGTCGGTCTCGTCCCCGCGCCCGAGGCGGTCCTCGTGCGTCCCGACGGCTATGTGGCCTGGGCGGGCGCGCGTGGCGATAAAGGGCTGGAGGCGGCGGTCGGTCGTTGGTTTGGCGGCGCCGACGTCCTGGGCTGACGTGGACGCACGACCCATGACCAGATTTCGCGGAAAACGCATTCTCATAACGGGTGGTACAAGCGGCATGGGCCTGGCTGGGGCTCGCCGCATTCGCGATGAAGGCGGTCGTCTTGTCGTGACCGGGCTGAACCCGGATCGGATCGCGGCGGCGCGCGAGGAACTCTTCGGCTCGGCGACCGTCCTGGTCAACGACGCCGCTCAGCCTGACAGCGCCGAGACCCTGGCCGCGTCGCTTCCCTGGGATCAGCTGGACGGTGTTTGGCTGAACGCGGGGTTCGCCCGTCTGGGGCCGCTGGAGGATCTCGCCGCCGACGACTTCGACGCGATGATGGCCGCCAATGTGCGCGGGCCCATGCTGCAGCTCGCCCGTCTCTCGGAAAAGCTGGCGCCGGGCGCATCCGTCGTCGTCACCGCCTCGAGCTCCGTCTACGAAGGCGCTGCGACGACGGCCCTCTATGCGGCGACGAAGGGCGCCTTGATCGCCGCGGCCCGCTCCTGGGCCAGCGCGCTCGCACCGCGCCAAATAAGGGTCAATGTCTTGGTCCCCGGGCCGATCGAAACAAACCTGCGATCGTTTCTGCCGCACGATGCGCGCCGGGCGTTCGAGACGTTCGTGGTCGATCAGTCGCCGCTGGGCCGCGCGGGTTCCGCGGACGAAGCGGCCGCCGTGGCGCTTTTTCTGCTTTCAGACGATGCAAGCTACGTGACGGGAAGCCAATACGCGGTCGACGGCGGCTTGGTGATGCGCTGAACGCCCCCCAGATCCCCGTCGGCGCGTTGACCGCGCCCCGGCGCACGGGTCAAAAAGACCGGTCATGACGCGCCGATGGCCGGTGTCATCGGCGGCCGTCGAACCGGCCTGACGCTGGCTGAAGGCCGCCATCGTCTCGCGGCGGGAGTTTCAGAGGCCTGGCCGGCGTCCGGGGGCGGCCCGCGATCCGTGCGCCGCGATGCGCCCGCGACGATACACTTCGTTACGCGCCGTTGCCGCCAGTTCATCGCAAGGCTACACGCCCCGGGCACTTCTGGCGGGGTCGTTCAGCCCCCAAGAGCCCCCGCTTGCCAATCCTTCGAACTCGCCTCTCCCTGGCCCTGGGTCTTGGCTTGGCCATCACCTCGACGGCCACAGAGGCCTTGGCCGACCCGGCGCCCAGACAACGTGAAGGCTCACAGGCCCGCGCGTTTCGCGACCAGGACCCGGCCCAGACCCAAAGACCTTGGCCGGCCAGGCCTCGCGCGGTTTCCCGCGACGCCGCGGTCGATCCAGACGGGACCGGCTGGAACACGATCTACCGGGGCGGTGGCGAGGTTCAGCCGCCAAGTCCCCGTCAAACCGACCCGAGCCCGTCCAACCCTCGCCCCCGTTTGCGCGATCGCCTCCGGCGATAACCCCAGTCCCCGACCTGAGAGCTCCCCATGCGCCTCCTGCTTGTCTCCCCTCTCCTCCTGGCCCTGTCCGCCTGCGCCAGCACCCCGCCTGCGTCGTCGCCCATGGCCGGCCGGCGCGGCGATCCCACAGCCTTGCTGGCCAATGCCGACACCAATCATGACGGCCAGATCACCCAAGGCGAGTTCGTCGACGCCCGCGCGCGCCTGTTCGATCGCCTGGACCGCAACCAAGACGGCTACCTGACGGGCGAGGATGCTCAACGCCGGCGAGCCCGTCGCGGCCAAGGCGGCGGGCGCATGGCCGAGCTGACCGCGGGCCTGGACCGCGACGGCGACGGGCGGGTCGGCCGTGCCGAGTTCGTCGAGGGTCCCTCGCGCCTGTTCCAGCGCGCGGACACCAACGGGGACCGCGTGGTGGACGCCGCCGAACTCCAGAGGCTGCAGGCGAATCTGGCCGCCATGCGGCGGCCGTGATCGCCACGGCAACACCCCCCTTCCCCGCGAGCCACCGCTCTCCCCCACCCTGGCTCCCGGGAAGCGCCGGCTTTGCCGGCGCCGCCGGCGCGATCCATTCCGACGCTAATCGGATCGCGCCGGCGGGCCTTGTTCAGACTTCTGGCGAGAACAGGCCCAGCAGCGTGGCGCGCGCGCTGAACATCGCCGCCTCCTGCGCCGACAAGTCCGGGGCCAGGCCTTGGAGTTCATCGGCGGCGTTGACACCGGCGGCGATGACCTGGGCGGCCAGGAACGGGTCGATGGGCCGGGCGCCGCGCTCGGCGATGGCGTCCGACACGAGCCCCGCCAGATGCTGGGTCACGCGGCGCCATTGCAGGACGAACGCGTCTCCCAGATGCGCCGGTAGAGCCCCAAGCACGATGGCGCGCAGGAACGGGCCATGCGCGCTGGTCTGGAACGCGCTCAGCGCGCAAACAACCGCGGCCAATCGCTCCCCCGCCGGTTCGCCCTCAGCGTGGGCCGTCCGCATCACGGCCCACATCAGCGCGAAGGAGCGGTCCGAGCAGGCCCGCATCACCTCATCCTTGGACGCATGGTGATGATAGACCGCCCCCTTGGTCGCCTTGACCGCCGCGCCGATCCTATCGACGGAGGCGCCGCGGTAGCCCGCCTGATTGATGACCCGGGTCGCGGCTTGATAGAAGGCCCAGCGCTCGGCGAGCGGATCTTCGCGGAGGGCCTCCTGGATGACCGCGTCCACGGCCTGGGCGTCTGGGATCGCGACGGCCCCAAGGCCGTCGGCGACAAGATCGAAGAGGCGCTCGGCGCAGCGTCGATAGTCGCCTGGATCGATCTGGCGCGACCACACCACGGCCCAGAACAGGTGGGTCAAGGCCAGTTGAGCCCGCCCCCGGCTTCGCCCCCTGCCAATCGCCGGTGCGTCCGGCCCGCCCAGCAAGGCCGCGGTCTCGCGCAGCAGCGCCGCGTATTGATCGAGGGCTTGGGCGCCCCGGCTCTCGCCCAACGCCTGCAGGCTGGTAAGCACCACCAGCGTCGGTTCCTGCCCGGCGGCTTGGCGCGCGGCCCTGGCGAAGAAGAGCTGATAGAGCGCGCGCAGGCGGTCCCTGGGGCTCGCCTCCGAGCTGGCCTGGGCGACCAGGGCTCGATAGGCGCGGAGCGTCTGATCCACGCAGGCGGCGGCCAAATCCTCCTTGCGCGCGAAATAGTAGGTCAGGTTGGCCTTGGTCATCCCGACCCTGGCGGCCACCTCGGCCAGCACCAGACCCTGCAAGCCCTCGACATTGATGGCTTCGGCGGCGGCGTCGATGATCTCAGCGCGTCGACGCTCACGCTTGGCGCTCGAATAGGGCCGCCGCTGCGGCGCGGCGTCACCGCGATATTGGGTCAAGAGCGTCTTCCGTCCGTGATCGCCCGCACCATACCGCGCGTCCGGAATTTGCGGAAGCGCCGCCACGCCCCCTCACGCCGCCCCTTGGCGAAGGCCATTCCTTTTGCAGACCAGCTGTCAAAATTTATCCGCTTCACGCTTACGCGCCCGAGCGTGGAGACGGTTTAGTTGTTCATTTCCATGCGCTTTTTTGAATTCGGAAGATAGGTCGAATGCAGCAGCTCCATACTCAGAATAAAAATCTTTGACGAACGAACGACGTTACGCCTAGTGTCGGGCCAGGACGGGTTCGCAGACTAGGATCCGACAAGAAAAAACAAGGGAGGGCGCATCGATGACACCGCGGGTTTCGAGGTCAGGAGCATGGCGTTGCGGCGCGGCGGCGGCGGCGTTGTCGGCGCTGCCGATGGATGGGCCGGCGCTGGCGCGCCAGGCCGAGCCCAGCGACGCCATCCAGATCAACGAGGTCGTGGTCACGGCCCGGCGCCGAGAGGAACTGCTGCGCGATGTGCCCGCGGCGATCACGGCCATCACGCAGGACCAGGCCGCAGTGCTGGTGCTGGACAGAACCGAGGACTACCTGCGCCAGGTCCCCAGCGCGACGCTGGTGACCTCGGGCCCGGATTATCTCAATGACATCACCATCCGCGGCCAGGGCGGCGGGCGCCTGGGTTTTTCCGAAACCGCGACCGGGCTCTTCCGCGACGGCATGTACGCGGCGGGCGGCGGCTTTGGCGGCCGGTCCCTCGGCCGCATGGACCTGTTCGACGCCGCGCGCTTGGAAGTGATGCGGGGACCGCAAGGCGCGCTGTTTGGCCGAAACTCGGTCGGCGGAGCGATCAACGTGATCAGCAACACGCCGGGTTCGGGCGGGACGCGAGTGACCGCGCGCTATAGCGATCCTGATCGTCGCGACCTGGAGGCCGTTGTGGACGCGCCGATCGGCGCCGCGGCGGGCGTGCGCCTGGGCGCCTATGCCACGCGCCAGCAGGACGGCTTTGTTCACGACGTCTCGTCCGGCGCGGCGGTCGACAAGCAGAGCGCCACGGGCGCGCGCCTGAGCGCCGCGGCCAAACCCTCCGAACGTCTCAGCCTTGGCCTTGTCTGGGAATACTCCACCAGCAAGGCGCCGGCGTTCACAAGCCTTGGCCAGCGCGCCAACCGCATCGACGGGACGGTGCTGGACCCCTCGCCGTTCCTGCGCGCGGACATGAACCGCATCGGCGTGAGCGAGATCGACGAAAACGTCGTGATGCTCAAGGCCGAATGGGCCCTTGATTTCGCCGATCTGGCCGTGCGCCTTGCGCGCACCGACCGGGACGGCGGCCGCGCCGAAGAGGACGGAGACCACTTCAACGGCGCGTCGGGCATCGACGTGGCGCCCGGCGCGCCCGTCCTCTACCAGGACACCGCGGGCTTCCAGGACGAAAGTTACGGCCAGACCGCCGCCCAAGCCTATCTGCGCTCCAACGGCGGCGGACGCCTCAGCTGGCTGGCCGGCGCGGAGGCGATCGTGTCGGCGAGCGATGTCGTCACCGACGCGCGCTATTGCCCAGACTACACCGGCGCGGCTCAACCGCTGACCGCCGGATGTGTGGTGGGGCGGTCGGGTGCGTTCACCCCCGCCAACTCCGCCGCCTCCAGCGCCAGCGCCCTGGCGCGCTCCACCGCGCGGCTGGGCGCCAACCACGACGCATTTTCCGAAGATCTGCGCTCCTATTCGCTGTTCGGTTCGATCGACTATCACCTGACAGAAGCGGTGACCCTCGGCGCCGAACTTAGGGTTCAGTCGGACGACAAGCGGTTTGCCTTCGAGCGCTATTCGGAAGACCCCCTCGTCTATTTCGGCGCCGGCGCGGTTCCTGCGGGACTGATGACGCCGATCACGGTCGATCCGGACGGCGCTGGGCCGCTGCCAGCCGCCCCCGTGCAGTTTTGCCCGCCCAACCTGGCCGCGCCACGCTGCGCCTCGGGTCTGGAGACGGCCACGCTACGCGCCAGCCGTTCGTGGACGGTGTGGACGCCCGCCGCGACGTTGCGCTGGGCCTACGCGCCAGGCCAATCGGCCTTCCTGCGCGCTTCGACCGGATATCGCCCTGGCGGCTTCAACACCAATCTGGCGCCCAACACCGCGCGGGCCGCCCTGGCCGAAGGCCTGCTCTATGATCCCGAATACGCCTATTCCTACGAAGCCGGCTGGAAGGGCGACCTTTTGGGCGGCCTGGTCTATGGCGAAGCGGCCGTCTTCTACAGCTGGACGAACCAGGTCCAGGTCGCCAGCGCGCCTTCGGCGACCTCGCGCGGCTTTGTGCTGCAAAACGCCGGCGACGCTCACATCTATGGCTTTGAAGCCGAACTGCGCCGGGTCCAGCGGATCGGCAAGGGCCGGCTGACCCTGAGCCTGGCCTACTCGGCCCAGGACGGCGCGTTCGAGTCGGGGGCGCGCTCGCTCTCCGACCTCGACGGCGACGGGATCCCCGAACGCGTCGATCTGACAGGCAAGCAACCACCGCGCTTGCGGGACTATCAAGCCACGCTCAATCTTCTCTACAGCCGCCCGTTCACCGAAGGATTGAACGGCTTCGCCGCCCTGAGCGGTCAGTTCGCCCACGGCGGCTTCCAGAATCCGCCCAACACGATCGGTTATCCCGGCTATGCGCTGTTGGACGCGCGTCTGGGACTGCGGGCCCAGCGCTGGCAGGTGTCGGTGTTCGGCCGAAACCTGGGCGATGAGACCTACGTCCTCAACAACGTCTCCAACAACAACTACTGGAGCCAGCCGCGCGTCGTGGGCCTCGAGCTGACGTTCCGCCCCTGATCCTCTCCTCCCCATCTGGCCGCCGCCAGCGGGCGGCGGCCACCTTTTCACTGGTTGTCATGCGAGACTTCACCCTTCCTTCCGCCGGGCCAAGCCTTGACCGCCGCGCCCTGATGCTCACCGGCTTGGCGGCGATATCGGCCAGCGGCGCGCACGCGGCCGCCAGAGACAAGGGCCAGGCGTCCAGCGCCGACGCCCTTTTGCGCCGCTTCCAGGACGCCACCGGTTTGCCCGACGTCTCGATTACGGTGATGCGCGGCGACCAGACGCTCTACACCCGCTATCGCGGCGCCTATCGGCCCGAAACGATGGTGCCGATCGCCTCGGCGTCCAAATGGATGGTCGGGGCCACGATCATGACCCTGGTGGATGAGGGCCTGCTGTCGTTGCAAGCGCCGATCGGCCGCTATGTGCCTGGCCTTCCAAGCGACTACGCGGCCCTGAGGCTCGACCAGCTGATGTCCTACACCGCGGGCCTGCCGGGACTTCGGGAATTTATCGAACTGCGCCAGCCGGCGGACATCAGCCTGACGCAATCGGCCCAGCAGGCGGCGGCGGCCCCGTTGGTCAACGCGCCCGGCGTCCAGTTCGACTATGGCGGGCCTAACCTGCAGTTCGTCGGCGCCGCGGCCGAACAGGTCACCGGCCAGAGCTGGCATGAGCTCTTCGCTGAACGCATCGCGCGGCCCTTGGGGATGAGGGCGACGCTCTGGGGACGCGTGCGCACCCCGCCCGCCCCCACGGCCCTGGTGGGCAACCCGATCCTGCAGGGCGGGGCCTGGACGACCCTGCCCGACCACGCCGCCTTCCTGACCATGATCGCCCAGGACGGCGTGCTCGGCGGCCGCCGGGTGCTTTCCAGCGCCTCGGTCGCGGCCATGGACACGGTGATGACCGCCGGGGTGCGCAAGGGCATGACCTTGCCAGGCAACATCGCCGGCCAAGCCGAATACATGATCGCCCACTGGTGCGAGCGGCTGGAGGGAGCGCGCTGCACGCTGTCCTCGAGCCCGGGGGCGTTTGGCGCCTACCCATGGATTGACCGACGCGCGGGCCTGCACGGCGTGCTGCTCGTCAAGGACCAACGCCCGCGCATCGCCGCGGCCGAACTGGCCTTGCGCGACGGATTGACGGAGCTTTTCCAATGACGGCCTCACCGCGCGACATCGACGCCTTGCGAGAAGCCGCCCGCACGGCCTGGCTCTACACCCTGCCGCTGGTGGAACTGGCCACGACGCGGGCCCGGTCGCTCGCCCAAGGCCTGCCGCTCAACACCTTTGGCCATCGCGCCACGCTGGCGGACCATCGCGCCCGCGCGGTCACGACCCCCAATAACGACACCCTCTATTCCACCGCCCAAGTTGACCTCTCACGCGGGCCGGTGAGCATCGCCATCCCCCGCACCGCCGAGCGCTATTTCTCCCTGGCGATGATGGACGCCTACACCAACAACTTCGCGATCCTGGGCACGCGCACGACCGGTGGCGACTTTGGCGTCTTCACCCTGGTCGGCCCCAATGACGCCGCGTCGGGCCCCAACGTGATCCGCGCCCCAACACCCCAGGTCTGGGCCCTGGCCCGAGTTCTCGTCGATGGGCCGTCGGACCTGGAGGCGGCCAAGGCGATCCAGGCCCATCTGGTCATGCAGGGGCCAACGGTCGAGCCGCCGGCCGACCTGGCCGAGCGTGGCGCGGCCTGGCCGGCTTACTTCAAGACCGCCGCCAGGCTGATGGCCCTGAACCCGCCGCCCGTCACCGATTGGGCGGTCCTGTCGCGGATGGAGCCTTTGGGCCTGGGCGACTTTGACCCCGACCGGTTCTCGCCTTCGCAGGCCAGTGCGATCGCCGCGGGCGTGGAGACCGCGCGCCAGGAGGCGCGCCGGGCCGATCTTGGCGGCGGCCTTGTCATCGACGGCTGGTCCTCCCCCCCTGCCCGCCTGGGCGATTTCGATCAGGCTTATGACCTGCGCGCCGCGGTCGCCCTGGCGGCTCTGGCCGCCTTGCCGCCCGCCGAGGCGATGTACATGCGCACCATGGGCCCGCTGCCTGGCGGCATGCTCGATGGTAAGCAGAACTGGCGGCTGCGCTTCGCCGCGGGAGCCACGCCGCCGGTCGACGCCTTCTGGTCCCTGAGCCTCTACGAGGCCTCGGGCGAGGGCCAGTTCTTCTTCACCGACAACGGCCTTGGCCGCTACGCGATCGGGGACCGATCGCCTGGCCTGACGCGCAACCGCGACGGCTCCCTCGACATCTGGATTTCCCACCGTTCGCCCGGGGCTGGACGGGAAGCCAACTGGTTGCCGGCGCCGCCCGGCCCCTTCGTGCTGTTCATGCGCGCCTACTTGCCAAGGCCCGCGCTTCTGGACGGTCGCTATCGCCTGCCCCCCGTCACCCTGGCCGCGAAAGCGGCCACCAAGCCTTCGGAGCCCGGCCGATGAAACGCGTCGCTATCCTGGGCGCGGCCCTTGTGGCCCTGAGCGCCTGCGCGCAGGAGACGGGCAATCCCGCCAAGCCCGCCCGGCCCCGGCTCGCCGCGGCCGAGCGGGCGCGTCCCAACGTCATCGTCATCCTGGCCGACGACCTGGGCTATTCGGATGTTTCGACCTATCCCGGCGGCCGGATCGCCACGCCCAATATCGACCGGCTGGGCCAGGCCGGCGCGATCTTTACCGAAGGCTATGTGACCGCGCCGATCTGCTCGCCCTCGCGCGCGGGGCTGATGACAGGTCGCTATCAGCAGCGCTTCGGATTTGAGTACAACAACGGTCCCGACACTCGGGATGCGGCCGAGCACCTGGGCCTGGCGCCCGACGAGATCACCTTGGCCCAGGTCCTGCAAAGCGGCGGCTACAAGACCGCCGCCATCGGCAAGTGGCACCTGGGCTGGAACGACGAGCATTACCCCACGCGCCGCGGCTTTGACGAATGGTGGGGCTTCCTCGCGGGCCAGAGCAATTACATCGATCCTCGCGACCCCAAGGCGATCAACGTCGTGGCGCCCCCCGCGCCGGGCGCGCTGATGACCAGCATCGTCCAGCCCTACGACAAACCCAACCGCTACACCCAGGTGATCAAAGGCCCTGACCGGGAAGTGGTCGAGGTCGGCGAGCGCTACCTCACCGAGGAGATCACGGCTCAGGCCGTGGGCTTCATCGACCGCAACAGAGACCGGCCGTTCTTCCTGCACCTGGCCTACAACGCCCCGCACACGCCGCTTCAGACCACGGCGAAGTACTATGATCGCTTTCCGCAGATCACAAATCCTCGCGACCGCGTCTACGCGGCCATGGTCAGCGCGCTGGACGACGGCGTGGGCGCGGTGCTCGATCATCTGGATCGGGTCAGCCTGGCCGACAACACGATCGTCATCTTCATGAGCGACAACGGTTGCGCGGCCTATATCCCGGGCCTCTGTGACACCAAGACCCTGTCGGGCGGCAAGCTGACCATGCTCGAAGGCGGGGTGCGCGTGCCGTTCATGATGCGCTGGCCACGCCGGATCAAGCCGCACACTGTCCACACCGCGCCCATCTCCAGTCTGGACGTGTTTCCGACGGTGGTGACGGCGGCGGGCCTGCCATCGCCGCCACGCGTCTATGACGGCAAGGACCTGCTGGCCCAACTCGCCGACAACGCGGTCTGGTCGCGCCGTCCCCTCTACTGGCGCTCCACGCCGATCCGCGCGGTGCGCGAGGGCGACTGGAAATATGTCGAGACCTTGGACGGCGAGCGCCTGCTCTACGATCTGAAGGCCGACCCCCAAGAGAACGTCAACTTGGCTTCACGCGAGCCCCAGCGGGTCGAGGCCCTGCGGGCCAAGCTCGGCGCCTGGGAGAGCGACAAGGTTCCACCAGCCTGGAAGCCGCGCTTCGTCGAGTTCGACTTCGGCGGACGTCATTTCAAGTTCCAACCCTAGAGGAGACACACCAATGCGTAAGACGATCATCATGGCGGCGAGCCTTGGGGCCTTGGCGCTGGCTTCGGCGGCGCCCACCCTGGCCCAGGCTCCCGACGTCGAACCGATCTTCAAGGCCTGGGACACCAATTCTGACGGGGTGTTGACCAAGGGCGAATGGTTGGCCGCCGGCCGCCAGGAGGATGGGTTCTCGCGCGTCGACACCGATCGGGACGGCAAGGTCTCCCTTGCCGAACTGAAGGCCGCGGTCGCCAAGATGCAAGGCGAACAACCAGGCGCGCCGCGCGGCGGGGCCGGCGCTCCGGACACGCGCCCGTGACGGGGCGCCGGCATGCCCTGGCGCTCGGCTCGGCCCTGGCCTTGCTGGCCGCGGGCGCGGCGCATGCACGCGGGGCGTCCTGCGCGCCGCCGCTGCGCCCCATGCCGCCGGGCGACGCCTCGGCGGACGCCGCCAGGACCGGGCAGATGTTCGAGAGCATCGCGGTCGCGGGCGTCACCGACGTCATGGCCTCCACCAACAGCGGCGTCCTGGCCGACTTCGACCAGGACGGCCAGGTCGACATCCTGCTGATCCAGAGCAGCGGTAGCGTCACCCGCCCCGAAGGCCGGCTGAGACTGCTGTTGAACAAGGGCTGTTTTGGCTTCCAGGCCCACGACGTCACGATCCTTGATGCGCCCTTCACGGCCGACAAGCTGGGCGCCCAGACCCAGATCGCCAATGTCGCCGACTTCAACAAGGACGGCTTTCTGGACGTGCTCCTGACCCGCAGCCGCGGCCCCCTGGCCCACCCTTCGAGCGGCAACAGCCTTCTGGTCTCCGCCGGAGCCTTCGATCGCTTCGCCGATGTCGGCCCCAAGATGGGCGTCGTCAACGACCAGGCCTACAACCGAGCGACGGCGATCGGCGACCTCAACGGCGATGGCTGGCTTGATTTCGCGGTCGGGGCCGACAACATCGGCAACACCCGCCAGTACGGGATCCCGCGCCATCGGCTGTATCTCTACCGCCCCGCCGCCTCGGGGCGGTTCGAGGATGGTCGCTATGAAGACCTGTCCGACAGCGGCGTGATCCCCGGCTTCCCGGGCGATTTCGCCTGCAACGCCCGGCGAGACCGCGCTGGCCCTGATATCCTCTTCCGTGACCTGGACGGCGATGGCGACCTCGATATCGTCCAGTCCTATCACGTGGACATGAACGGCGCGCGGGCGGGCGACCTTTGCGCCAGCGCCGAATACGACACGGGCGTCTGGGTCTGGCGCAACCGACTGGCCGACAAGGGCGCGTTCGGCCTTGATCGCATCACCAACAACGGCCTGGCCGAGGAAGGCCACGCGGTCTACGATCCTTCGGCCGAGCGTTTCGGGGTGGCCAAGCCCGCGATGAGCCTGCCGTACCTGTTCACGGGCGACGTCGACAATGACGGGCGACTGGATGTTCTGGCCATCGGCCCCACCGACCCCAGCTGGACGGTCAAGACCGACCCCGCCGCCGTGCGGTTCTGGCGCAACAAGGGCGATCTCCAGTTCGAGGACCAGACGGCGCGCAGCGGACTGTCGGTCCTGGACTGGACCTACCGTCAATGGGCGGCGTTCTGGGGGGCGAGCCTGCCGGCCAAGACGCTCTTTGACCAGATGGCCTGCAAGTACAACGAACTGCAGGTCTCGATCTGCGGACCCATGACCATTGGCGACTATAAATTCTACCACGCCGACGCCCTGATCGAGGACTTCGACAACGACGGCGATCTGGACCTTCTGGTCGCCGATCGCCGCGAGGCCGATGGCATGTGGGGGCTGCTGCGCAACGTGCTGTTCCTGGGCGATGGTCAAGGCCGGTTCAAGCCGGTCAAGACCGAAATCTCGGGCATCGACCGCAATTCGATCGCCATGGAGGCCGCCGACCTCAATGGCGACGGCTTGGTGGACGTGGCGCTGTTCGCCAGCCCCTACAACAGCTACCCGCCCAACCTCCCCTTCGTGCCGCCGTTGCCCGCCGACCGCAGGCTCGACACGATCTACTGGAACACCGGCGAACATGGCGGGCGCGCCAATCACTGGCTCAACCTGCGCTTCACCGGCGTGGATCCCAGTCGCCTGATCGGCGCCAGCGTGGAGCTTCACGACAAGGGGCGCCTGCTGGGCAGCCGCCAGCTGCAGACCGCACAGTCCTACAAGTCGGGGGGCGAGTTGACGGCCCACTTTGGCCTTGGAAAGCGCAAGGTGGCCGATGTGCGCGTTCGGCTGGCCGATGGAGAGGTGCGCACGTTCGCCAGGCTTTCGGCTGATCGCGGCTATGTGCTCAATCTCACCGACGGCGGCCGATCGGCCACGCCGCCGCCTGACTGACAAGGCCCGCCCGCCCCTTTTGGGATCGTCGCGGGCGCCGAACGCGCGATGGATGAAAGCTCCCGCCGAGGTCGTGCGGTTTGATAGCGCGCGGCGCGAAAACGCCCGATTGGCGCGCCTCATCCATCGCGAGACCGACGCTTCCCGCCTCACGGCGCCGATCTTCGAGACGCACGGAGCCCGGCAACCAGATGCACGCCATCAAAACCCAGGGCGCAAGGATCGTCACCGAGCCCTTCGGGCGCCCCGAGGATCCGGCGCTGATCCTGATCATGGGCGCGACGGCCTCAATGCTCGGCTGGCCGGATGCGCTTTGTGTGGCCCTGTCCGACAAGGGGCTGTTCGTGGTCCGGTTCGATCATCCCGACACCGGACGATCGACCACCGTCGAGCCCGGCCGCGCCGATTACGCGGTCGAGGACATGGCCGAGGACGTTGTGGCCATCCTCGACGCCTAAGGACTGGAGACCGCCACGCTGATGGCATGTCGTTGGGCGGCTATATCGCTCAGATGATCGCGCTCGATCACCCCGAGCGCGTAACATCGCTCGTCCTGATGAGCGCCGAACCCCCGGGGTGGGATGGTCCGCAACTGCCCCACATGAACCAGGACGTGCTTGACCATTTCACCAAGCTCGCGTCGCTGGATCGGACGGATCGGGGTGCGGTCGGAGCCTTTCTACTCCACCTGGAGCGCCTGAGCGCGGCAGGGGTGGACAGCTTTGACGCGCCGGCCGCGAGAGCCAGGATCGAGAAGATCCTGGATCGCACGGAAAGCCCGACCAGCATGTTCAATCACGCAACCCTCGACGTTCGGCGAGATTGGACGGGTCGCTTCAAGGATATCGCGTGACCCGTCCTGGTGACAACGGCGCGGACGATCCTATACTGCCCGTCGACAACGGGCGCGCCCTCGCCCAAGGCGTCAAGGGCGCGCAGTTGCTGGTCTTGCCGCGCAGTGGCCATGAGGCGCCTTTGTCCTGCGTGGCAACCATCGCGCAGCGTGTCGCCGATCATCTCAACGCGATCGTTTAAAGCTGCAGGCCCCGATCCGCCTCCGAAAGGTGTTCTTCAGGCTGGCGTGACGCCCAGCCCTGCTCAGGGCGCGGCGTTCTTGGCCGGGCGGTAGGCGAAGAGCTGCCCCCGAATGGTCGGCACGTAGACCGCGCCGTCCCGGTCGATGGTCGTACCGACCGTGAAGAGGGTGCGGCCCGGCAAATGTTCACGATCCAGCTCAACACCCGTGGCCGCCTCGACCACGACAAGGTCGTTCTGGCCTTGCCCGCTGGAGACCGTGGCATAGGCCAGGCCGTTGGCGGTCTGCGGCGGCAGGCCCCGATTGAGCTGATCGTCACGGCGCCACAGCATCTGGGCCCGGTCACCGTGATCCTGGACCGCCAGGAGCACGCCGCCGCCGCCGCCGGCCGGCATGATCAAGCCCCCAGGCGAGGATGAGACGCTGCCGCCGGATTCATGACCCATATCGAGGCGCCAGATGGTCTTGCCGCTGGCCGCGTCCAGCGCCTGCAACCCGCCGGCGTTGTCGGTCAGGTAAAGCCGGCGTCCGTCAGGTGACAGGTCAGGACTGGAGGCGCTCCCACCGGGAAGGCTGTCATTGGTCCAAAGCGGACGCAAGGCGGGCCGTTGGCCTTCGGTCAGCCGCATGGCCCGCACGCCCGCGCTTGGCGCGCCGGGCGTCCAGAAGGTGAAATAGATCGTGCCGCGTGCATCGATCGCCGGGGTGTTGGCGCTTGGGCAGTCGGGCAAGCCCCGCATGCAGGCCATGGCGCCCTTGGCCGGGTCGAACGTCGCGCCCGGGATCAGCGCCACGGGCGCGAGCACGGGCGCGCCATCGTCGCGACGCAAGACATAGACGTGGCCGACGTGGGTGATGAAAAGCAGGTTGCCCGCCGGCGTGAACTGCGCCGAAAGCGGCGCACCGACGATGGGCGTCTTCCACAGCAGCGTTCCGTCGCGGTCCCAGGCGTGCATGGCCGCGCCGTCGGCCAGGAACACGCGCCCGTCGCGGTCGAGCAATGGTGAGGATGATACGGCTAAGCGGTCGAGGTCCCCAGCGCACCAGACCGTTTCGCCCGTGCGCGCATCCAAGGCGTAGAGCTTGCAGCCCGGCGCGGAGGTGGTGACGAAAACCCGACCCCGGCCGTCGGCCGTTGGGCCCAGATTGATCATGCCCCCGGGAAATTCACGCGACCAGGCCAGGGTGAGATCAGACGCCCCGTTCACATGGGCATAGTCGCTGTTGGCCGCATCGGCGTGGGCGCTCGACCATCCGGGCTGATAGGCCGACGCCGCCCGCCTGTCTCCCGCGACCGCGTAAGTCGCCCCCACCGCCGACGCCAAGGCCAAGGCCAACCATCTTCCACGTCGATCCATGATCCCGACACCGTCCCGTCTGGCCGCGCTACGCGCGAGCTTGTCGCGCAAGGCTCTCACGGCCCCCTGGGGAGACGATGACCCGCCGATGTCAAATCATGGCGAACTGTATCGGGCCGGGCTTTGGGGCTCGCGCTTACACTTCGTCACCGTCTGTCGGCCTGATGAAAAACGTGTGTTTCACGAACGCGGTCTTCTCGGTGGATCATTCAAATCCCTTTGCGGGTCCGACATGCGATTTTCCCAGCTGCTGTGCGTCGTGGCGGCCGTTGCTGGAGCGACGGTTCAGGCCGCGCCGCTCGGGGGCGTCTCCCTCAAACTCATGCTTGATAAGGCTGACGGCAACCGGGACGGCTATGTCAGCCGCTCGGAGTTCCAGACCGTGCGCAAGCGCCAGTTCGCCCGCCTCGACCCCGATGGCGACGGAGCCGCACGGCTCTCGGAGCTGACCGGTCTGACGCGATCAAACCCCAGGAGCGCCAACCGGCTGCAAGTCGTCCTTCAAGCCGCGGATCGCGACCACGACGGCAAGGTGACGCAGTCTGAGTTTCTGGCCGGCCCCTCCACGGTCTTTGATCGCATGGACCGCGATCGGGACGGGCGCCTCAGCCGCCGCGAACGCCAAGAGGCCAGGGCGGCCCTGGAGCCGGCGCGATGATGGGCGACCGGCCGCGGGGTCTGCTTGCGCTCATGGCCCTTGCGATCCTGGCCGAGCTGGGTTGGCGTCTGGCCACCAGGCGCGGATACGACGTCAAGGTCGCCGCGAGCTCCTTGGGCTTGGCGGCGGGCAATCTGGTCTTTGGCCTGGCCAATGGCGCGGCCATCGGATTGGTCCTTCATGGCGCATGGCTGCTGGCGCCCGTGCGATGGCCGCTTGCCGACTGGCGCACCTGGACCGCGGGCTTTCTGCTGACGGAACTGGCCTATTATGTCTACCACCGCCTGAGCCACGAGGTGCGCTGGATGTGGGCCAACCACGTGGTGCATCATTCGGCCGAGGAACTGACCTTCCTGGCCGCCATCCGCCTGGGTTGGACCAACTTCCTGTCCGGCGCCTGGATCGTCTATATCCCCTTGGTGCTCCTGGGATTTGATCCGAGCCTGGTCCTGGTCCTGCTCGCCTTCAATCTCCGTTACCAGTTCTTCCTGCATACCGAAGCCATCGGCCGGCTAGGTCCTCTTGAGTGGGTGCTCAACACGCCGTCGCACCACCGCGTGCATCACGGCTCCAACCGCATCTACCTGGACCGAAACTATGGTGGCGTGCTGATCATCTTCGATCGGCTGTTTGGGACCTTCGCGGCGGAAAAGGCGGACGAGCCCATCCGCTATGGCCTGACAAGGGCGGTGTCTTCGGCCAACCCTCTGATTCTGGCGTTCGACGAGTGGCGAATGCTTCTGTCCGACCTGCGGGCCGCCAAGACCTGGCGGCGGCGCCTGGCGATCGCCCTTGGCAGGCCCGGCGCCTCGATCTAGCACGCGTCCAATTCCAAACCGTTAAGCGCACCTCCGGGGCGGCGCGCCAGGGGCGGCGATCGACATCGGCTCGGCAAGGCGCTGATCTGGCGGGAAGCCCGCCATCAGGGTCATTATGGGCCCCGCCCGGCGCGGCGCGGCGCCGGCGGGCGGGGGTCCCTCTTGGACCGGCGCTTCCCAAATGCTCCGCGCACGAGACCCAACAAAAGCCGGCGCGCCCGGCGGACGGCTGGGTGATCGAGATCGTCGCTGACGATCGAAGACCGCGATCGGCGCCGTCCCGGTCAGCAAGACCCGAAGCAGCTTACGCCTGGTGACGCCTCGCCCTTCCCGCCCCCCCCCCGCCCGGACCAGGGTCCGCGCCCTGAACGCGCGCTTCGCCGGGGCGCGGCCTAGCCGCAAGGCCGCGCCCCGGCGCCTGACACGCTAGAAGGTCAGGCGAAGGCCGACGAAACCGCCGAAGGCGTCGGCGGACTGGCGGGCCGCCACCCCCGAGACGCCGGCGATCACCGAGGCGGCCGGCGCGATCTTGGCTTCGGCGCCGAGGCTATAGCGGATGTAGTCGCCGTCGATCGCATAGGCGCGCGAGGTGAAGGATACCGGCGCGCCGTGCGGCGTGATCGAGATCAAGGGCGTGCGATCAAGCAGTTCGGCTTCGTAGCTGACCTTCGCGAACGGACGCACCGCGGCGTTGGGCGCCACGTTCTGCGCCGAAAGGCCAAACGACGCCGTAAGGGTCTCCAGCTCTTGTCCGCCGAAGGCGATCTGGGTCGAACGGTCGCCAGCTTCGGCATAGGCGTCGAGACGGACGGACTCATATCGCAGTCGCGCCACCGGTCCCATACGCCAGTCGCCTCGCTGCTGGGCCATCCCCAGTTCGGCGCCGACCGAGACCAGATGGCCCGACGTGCGCCCCACCTCCTCTCGCACGGCCGGTCCCAACACGATCCGCCGACGGATGTCGTCAAAATCCACCGCGCCGTAGGACGCATCGACGGCCGCATCGATGGCGCCCAAACGCCCCCGGCCAAAGGCCGTCAACGAGACGAGCTTGACGTCATACGCTCCAGCGTTGGACCCGAAGGTCCCGTCACCCCGGCTCCGGCTCAGCATCGCGCCGGCGGAGAATCGCCCAAACCCGTACTCTGCGCCGAGATAGGCGCCCCGGGCGTCGCCATCCAGGGGCGGTCGCACCGCATCCAGCGTCACGGACTCCCCGCTCCCTCCCCCGAACACTGACCAGGAGCCCGCATCGGGAAGCTGGGCGCGCAGTTGGGCTTGGAGCTTGGCGTGGTCCGACTGGACCCCGGCGTGAACGAGTTGGGCCAATTGGCTGATCTGCCCCGGCGCGGCCAAGGTCGCCAGCACGGCCTGCCCCTCGATTTCATGCACAATTCCGGTGAAGTGCACGCCGTCGGCGTAGAGATAGGTCCGGTTGGCGTCAGGCGTCACATAGTCGGCAGGCAGGCAGACAAACGACTCCACGGCGCGGCCCTTGCAGGCCGGGTCGGTGACGTTGACGAGCCCAAATTCGCTGGGGTTTTCCTCCATCTCCGCGATCAGTCCGGCAATGTCGACATAGAGCACGTTGACGCCGCGGGCCTTGATCTGCGCCTCATAGCGGTCGTTGAAGACGTCGAACTTGGGAACACTGACGGTGACCACGGCGCCCGCGCCGGCGGCCTTGATCTGCACCAGTTGGTCGGCCAGATCCTTGGCGGCCTGATCGAGCACCAGCAGATCCTCGGCGGTGAAGTCCTTGCCGTTGGTCTGGGTCGCGAACACGTCGTTGCCGCCGCCCTGGATGATCACCAGACTATTGGCGTCAAGCGCGCCGCCGTGGCTGAGAAAGTCGTTGATCTGTTCGCTGAGCGACCGGCGACTAAGGCCGCCCTCCACCTGAGCGCGGGCCACAAGCACCCTTGCTCCGCCTTCGGCGTAGTTCGTGCCGCCCTCGGTGGCGTGCGGCGTCAGGTCCAGGCCCAAGCCGCCGGCGATGACCTCCACCCACACCGGATCGGGATTGGTGGTGAAGCTGCCAGCGCCCGACGGCGCGCGATCGGCATAGCTGCCGCCGTCCGAAATACTGTCGCCAAACACCACGACCTTGTTGATGGGCGTGACCTGCGCGCTGGCTTGGACGGACCAGGCCAGGGCCAAGCAACTGGCGGATGCAAAGGCGAGCCCGTTCCGGCGCGCGCGGCGGATGAACGACTGCGAAAAGATGCGAACCATGAGTTGAAACTCCAGACAACAAGCCTGGAGTGATCGGTCGCGAGAGAAACGCCACCGTGTGGCTTCGGTGACGGAGTGTGACGAAGTGTTGGCCCTGACTTCAGCGCCGACGCTGGAGCGCCCGGCCGCGTCGCCCGGCGCTGTTGACTTGCCGCCGCGCGGCGTTTTGAGGCGGGGCGACGCGGTCACGCGGGCAAACCTTGATTTCCAGAACGGGCCCGCCCCTCCCCTTCTGTTCCTGACCCGTTGCGGCTTTGTGCGAACGGATGGTCGGCAAGCCGACAGCCCTTGCCGCGCGGTGCGATGGCTATGACACCCGGCGTGACCAAGCAAAGGTTGCCATGTCCCCCATAAACCACCGCCGCAACCCTGATGCGGCCCCGGCTTGGCCGCCAGGGCCGCGAGCGCAAGCCAAGACGCCGCGCCCAGGGCCCGTTTTCCGCGCAAAGCCACGACTATGGCCTGTGGGGCCGACGCTCGATGAAAGCGTCAAGGCCAAGGGCGTGATCCAAGACGCCTGGGCGCGGCCTTGACGCCGCGCCGCCAGAGCCGGCGGGTCCCCCACCTTAGCGATGAATCTTGAAGAGGCGGCGCATGACGATTGACCGGCGCTGTGTGGTCTTGTCGGCCCTGGGCCCTTGGACGCCGTTCGACGCTGGCGCCCAACCCGCCGCGACCAGGAAGACCCGCTGGCGCTTTACCCAAAGCGAAGGTTTGGACGCTTTGTTGTTCCTTAGCCCGCTGTCGGGCGCTCCCCTCTACAGCCCGCTCTACGGCCCAGCGACGGCCAAGTTCAGGGCGGACATGAGCCCAGCGGTTCTGAAGGCCTTGGACGACATCGCGGTCCAAGCGTCGATGGACGGGCTCCTGCTTGGCCCTTCCCTGGCGCTCGTGGCTTCAGGCGCGCCGGACCGTTCGTTCGAGGACGTCATCGCCTCGCTTTCGGCGCCTGAGCGCTTGCTCCGTCGCCCCTTCGAGTCGTCGGCCTACGCCTCGCCCTTGCTATGGCGCCGCTTCAAGGCGTGGGCGCCGCGTTTGCTGACCATCCTGCGCGCGCTGGAGGCGGCCGGCTTTCGGGCCTGGCGCCGTGAGGCGCTTGAACAGGCCAGGGCCCGCCGCCTGCCCGTCCTAGAGGCGGCCCTGGGCCCATTGGATGTGATCGCCGAACAGGAGAGGCTCCTGGGCCGCGCGCTCGGACCAACGATCGAAGTTTGCCTGATGTGGTGTGTCGCGCCTCATGCGGTGAAGGTGCAAGGCCAGCGGTTTCTCGCCCATGTCGGCTACCCGCAAAGCGTCATTTTGCTCTCGGCGGCCCACGAGATGATGCACCCGCCTCTGCCGCCAGGCTCGCCGGCCGAGGCGGCGCTGCTCAAGATCCTGCGGCGGGACGACCTGTTTTCCAGGATCGTCCGGGAGCACGACCCGGCGTTTGGCTATCGCACCTTGGCCGGCTTGGCCAACGAGGACATGGTCCAGGCGCTCGACCAGATTGTCCAAGAGCGCCTGGGCGTGGTGGACAAGCCGCCCGCCGATCGCTGGCGAGCCGCTGATGGCGGGATGCACGTCCTCGCCGCAGGTCTCTACCAGACGCTAAAGGCCAGCGGCTACGCGGCCTCGGGCGGCGTGCTGACCCAATGGGTCACCAAGGCCGCGGCCGACGGCACGCTCAGTCCCGACCGCCTCCAGGCGGCAGCCAGCCAGCTCCTGGGCTACGATGTGCGCGAATGGAGCGCACGTCCACGGAAGCCGGCGCAGTGATGGACGTGCGGCGTCAAAGGGGCCATTCCTCTCACGACGCCTAAGCGCGTTCCGCCCGCCTGTTCGCGCCTCTGACAAGCCATGATCCGCCAACGTCTCGCCTCGCCCCCCCACCGCGTCGTCATTCTGGTTGCCGCGGGGCTTGTCGCGATCTCCCTGGTCACGCTAGTCGTCAACACCCAAACCACCATCACCGATTTGGCGCTCGCCGGCCAAAACGTCCCCGACCACCTGGTCTGGTCGTGGGGTTGGAGCAGCATGCTGGCCTGGTTCAGCCTCTACCCTGCCCTCTGGCGGCTCGCTGGCTGGATCCGAACCGCCCGTAGGCGATGGCTCGTCATCGCGCTGGTCTGCGGCGCGGCGAGCCTTCTAGCCTCTGCCTGGCACATCGGCTGGATGGTGGCGCTTCGCCTTGGCTACTACGCCGTCGTTGGCGAGGGGCCGTACCGCTTCTTCGCGCAAGGCGTCGGCGGCCTGGCTTACGAGTACCGCAAGGACCTCCTCACCTTCGCCCAGTTCCTGATCATCGCCGTCGTCGCCCAGGGCTTCATCGGCCGCCAGGCCGGCCTCGAGGCCGCAACGTCGCGCGCGGGCCGCGCATTGGTCCTGGTCGATGGCGCGGCCAGGCGGATCGTGCATGTCGACGAAATCGATCTGCTCGCCGCCGCGGGGAACTATGTGGAGATTGAAGGCGGCCAGTTGCGGCTCCTCCATCGCTCCTCTCTGGCGGCGCTGGAAAACAAGCTTGGCGAGGACTTCGTCCGGATCCATCGTCGGACCTTGGTGCGACGCGGGGCGATACGCGAAATTCGCGGCGGCAAGTCCGGAGACTTCCTGGTCGTCCTGCAAGACGGCAGGCAGCTTCGCGGCAGCCGGAGGTATCGGGCCGGCGTCACCGCATCGCTTGCCCGGACCTGAGGGCTGATCGCCAGCGGTGTCGAGGGACGCCGCAGGGCTTGAGCCCTGAGCGCCAAACGTCTCAATCGCCGCCAGCCGCCCGCTCCTCATCCGGTCTCAGGGGATCAAAGAGCGCGAGCTCCTGAGGGGTGGGACGCTCGAACCGCCCCGCCCATCGCTCGAGGTCCTCGCGCGTCATCACGAACGCGTCCAAAGGCGCCTCGACGTTGCGTTGACAGATACGACGCCACAGCTCCTCCACAGGCGGATCCAGAAGACACAGCACCACCCGAGCGCCAAGCCCACGGGCGGCCGTTCGCAGCGTGTCACGCTCCTGGCGAGACCAGACGCCCCAGTCGATCACGACATTCGCGCCGAGCGCCAGAGACCGCGCCGCGATCCGCCATTGCAACGCTTCGACGCGAGGGCGGAGCGGTCCGGTCTCCGCTTCAGCCGTCGTGATGTCCGGCCAGAGCGCTCGCAGCCACGTGTCGCCGGTCAATCGCAGCGCCGCGGCTTGGCGCTCAAGCCGTCGAGCCAGGGTGGTCTTCCCCGAGCCGGGCAATCCGCAGGTCAAATAAAGTGTCGGGGCTCGGTTCATCGGATTGACACGCTGACCTTCTCAGCCGACCTCATCACCGGCCGGCTCGACCGGCGGCCAACGCCAAGGCCCGGCAAGTCCATCTTCACCGGAGCGCGAAGGCCGCCGGTCGCGATCACTGCGCCACATGGCCCGGGTCGCCCAACCGAAGGCGCAGCTGGGCGCGAAGCCCGCCGCCTTCACGATTGGCGATCGCCAGACTTGCCCCCTGACTGTCGGCCAGGCCCTTGACGATGGCCAGGCCCAATCCGGAGCCGCCCGTCTGCCGGCCGCGCGAGGCCTCCAGGCGTACGAACGGCAAGGTCAGACGGGCCAGGGCCTCTTCGGGCACGCCAGGCCCGTCATCCTCGACGGACACGATGATGACTTGGCCTTCCTGGCGCGCGCTGAGCGTGGCGCCCCCGCCATAGCGCACGGCGTTGTCCACCAGGTTCGCCAACATCCTGCGCAGCGCCATCGGGGAGCACAAGGCGGGCAAGGCCTGGTCGGGCGGGGCCAAGATCACCGGCTCGCCCATGTCGGCGCGGGTCGAGGCCAGGACCTCCAATTCCGCGGCGACGTCGACGAGCCTGGCCTTGGGCGCCCCGGACGCGGTGGCCTCTCGGGCGAAGGTCAGGGTGTCGTCGAGCAGCAGGCTCATTTCCTGAAGGTCGTCGATCGCCCGCGCGCGTTGGCTGGGGTCGTCGATGAACTCCACCCGCAGGCGAAGCCGCGTCAGATAGGTCCTCATGTCGTGGGCGATCGCCGCGAGCAGACGGGTGCGATCCTCCACCAGCGCGCGGATCGTGTCCTTCATGCCGTTGAACGCGGCTGAGAGCTCCTTGATCTCGCGCACGCCTCTCAGCGGCAGATTAGGCGCGGCCAGGTCGTCGGCGAAGGCGTGGGCGGAGCGCGCCAGGGCCTTGATCGGCCGGGCGGTCTGTCGCAGGCAGACCAGGAGCACCAAGCCAAGGATCGACGCGGCGACCGCGCCGATGATCACGGCCCGATCCAGAAAACGCCGAACGGCGAGCGGCTGCTTTCTTTCGATGATCAGGACCTGGCCGGTGCGCAGGCTGACGAGGAGCCGAACTGGCCGCTCCGCCCCGATCTCGCGATCGGGCGCGCCTAGAATCGGGGTGTTGGATCGGGCTTGCACCTGGAACGCCCGCCCGCCAAGGCCTTCGGCATAGCGAGAAAAGAGCCGCTCCAACCTGGGGGCCGGGCGCATGGGCTCGGTTGAGGCGACGGGCGCGGGGCGTTCCAGCCGCACCGACGCGACGTCGCTGTTGAGCGCGCCCACGATGATCGGCCGAAGCTCGGGCGGCGCCGCCTCAAGGGCCTCCGCCATGGCTCGGGCCTGACCCGGCGATGGCAGGAGAAAACTTGGGCTCCCCGTTCGGCCTGGCCAGAACACCACCGTCAGCAGGAGAACCTGGAAGGCCAGCGCGCCAGCCAGGAAGACGATGGCCAAGCGTACGCCCAGTGTGTCGAGCCCCAGCCGCATCAGCTTCGATCCACGGCCTCGGCGAAGATGTACCCGCCGCCGCGCACGGTCTTGATCAGCTTGGCCGGCTGGTCGCTCAGCTTGCGTCGCAGGCGACTGAGCTGGACATCGACGGTGCGATCGTAGGGGGCGGCTGAACGCCCTCTTGTCCAGTCCAGCAACTGGTCGCGGTTGAGCACTCGCTGGGCATGGGTCAGGAACACCATCAGCAGGTCGAACTCGCCGCCGGTCAGTTCGACGAGCCGTCCCTGGTCGTCCTGCAGGCGCCGCGCGCCGGCGTCCAACGTCCAGCCCGCGAACCGATAGACTTCGGGCGCGGCGCGCTGGGGGGCGCGGTGACTGCCGCGGGTGCGGCGTAAAATCGCGCGCACCCGCGCGGTCAGTTCACGCGGATTGAAAGGTTTCGGCAGGTAGTCGTCGGCGCCCAGTTCGATACCCAGGATCCGGTCGATATCGTCGCCCTTGGCCGTGACCATGACGACCGGAATGTCCAGGCCGCCACTCAGAAGGCGGCGGCAGATCGATAGCCCGTCCTCGCCCGGAAGCATCAGGTCCAGCACGACCAAATCCACGCGCTGACGCGCCATGACCCGATCAAGCTCGGCGCCGCTCGCGCAAGGGGCGACCTCGAAACCCTCTCGACCGAGCAGGTCGGCGATCAGCGAGCGGATTTCCGGATCATCCTCGACGACGGCGATCAGGGTCGTCTGTGGTGACGTCGTCGACATTGAGGTTCCCGTGTCTCCTGAGCCCTAGGCGCGCGGGCAAATCCGCGACGTCTCTGGCGCACTCTAGGGGCGGGCGAAAGCCTGGACGGGCAAACCTTACATTTTGATACAAAGCGGCAAAGCCGGGTTTACCCGCGACAAACGAGCACCGCACGCGGCGACACCTTCCGTTACGCTTCGGCGCCGTCACGACATCGCGCCCTTACAGAGGGTGACGAGCCTACGCCCATCATGGTTCTGGAGCTTGTCGTGAAACGCCTGATACTCATCATCTGCCTGGCGGGAGCCGCCTCCGCCGTCGCGCCCCTGGCCCTCGCGCAGCATCTTGATCGTCGCGAGGATCGCTGGGACCGCATCGAGGATCGTCTAGACGCTCGTGAGGACTATTGGGACCGAGCCAACCGCACCTGGTGGCGCGGCCGCCCCGAGTTCATCGGCTACGTCGGCGTGCGGCCGGGGTACGGCTTCGCGCCGGGCTATGGGTACTATCGGATCGCCCCGGCCTATTTTGGTCGGCGCTGGGTGATCGGAGGCTATGTTCCCGCCGATCTGCGGCGCTACGTCGTGGTCACGCCCGCCTTCTATCGCCTGCGTCCCGCGCCGCCTGGCCATGTCTGGATCTACATCGGCAACGACATCGCCCTGGTGTCCCGGGTCAGCGGCCTGATCACCGACATTGTCCGGGCGGTGTGGTAGAGTCGCTAGAGCCCGCCTAGCTCGGTCCGCTCTCCAGCCCCGCCCGCGGGCCGGCGCGCGCGGCGGGGCGATGAGTGTCCCACGCCAGGCTCAACGCCGCCCTGACGTCAGTCCCAGAGAGAAATCCCCTCCTGTTCCAGACAGCGCTGGGCAGCGGGGCGTTGCTCCAGACGCAGGGCGCGCCGTGTGAAGGCCGGGACGTTCGCCGCATGTCCAGACCCATGCGGGCGTCCCATCGATCGAACACCAGCAGATACGGATCGACGACCGAGCAAGTCTCGCCGACCGCCCAAACCCGCCGGTCAGCTCGCGTTCTATCCGCGTGAAATCGCTCGCCAAGCGCTTGCGCCCCCTGAAGATGATGTCCTTCGCGCCGGCGCGATCGGAGAAATAGTCAGGCCGCCAGATCATTCTGAAGGCAACCGCGCCCGGGGCTTTCATCGTAAGGCTCGCCCGAGCTTGCGCCGTGAATTCGCGTCCCGGCTGGAGACCTGCGCTCCACCGGGGCGGTTCAGTCCAGCGTCTCGCCCACGGGAGGGTTTCGGCGCGGCACGATCTTGCGTTTGACGATCGCAGAACTCGTCTCGGCCTTCTCGGCGATCGTCTCGAGAAGATCGTCCAGATGTTCGATGGAGTGAACGAGCACCCTGGCGACGAAACCGTCATCGCCGGTCACCTTGTCGCACTCGATCACCTGCGGCGTGTCCTGCAGCAGATCCTGCACCAGATGAAGTTTACCCGGTAGCGGTCGAATGCGGACGATGGCCTCTAGCGGATATCCGATCGCCTTACCGTTCAGCACGGTGGTGAAGGCTTCGATCACCCCGCCGCTCTCGAGCTTTCGCAAGCGCTCGGCGGTCGCCGGCGCGGACAATCGCGTGTGCCCGGCCAACGCCTTGATCGACAGGCGCGCATTGCCCTGGAGCAACCTGAGCAGGATGGAATCGATCGCGTCCATTGCGACACTCCAAGCAAAACTAGAGATTTGCCTATCTATCGAAGGTCAACCCGCCCGAACAGCCTTCCATTGCGCATGTCGGGAGCACGGACACCTCGCTATCCTCCATCCAAACCTTCGACGAGGACACGAATATGGACGTGCAGGGCAGAGGCAAGATCGAAATGACGGCCGCCATGGGCTTGGCCGGAACGATTGGTTTGTTCGCCCACCTTTCCGGTCAATCGGAGGTGTCCATCGTCCTGTGGCGCTGCTTGCTGGGAAGCCTGGTGCTGGGACTGGTCTGCTGGCGACGAGGCTACCTTCATCGGAGGTTTCTCAGCCGTCGTTCGATCTTGATTGCGCTGCTCGGCGGCGCGGCGCTTCTGGCCAACTGGATCTTCCTGTTCGCCGCCTACAGCCGGGCGACCATCTCGATCGCGGGCTTGGTCTACAACCTGCAGCCCTTCATCCTGGCGGGTCTCAGCGCCTGGATTTTGCGCGAGCGCATCGCTCGCACCCACCTTGTCTGGGCGATGGTCGGCCTTGCCGGCTTGGCGCTCGTGGCCACGACAGGCGTTGGCGACCTCGGCGGCCTTCAGTTCCTGGTCGGCCTTGGCTTTGCCGTCTGCGCCGCGTTCTTCTACGCTCTTGCCGCCCTTTCGGCCAAACTCCTGCGAGGCACACCCCCGCAGTTGGTCGCCCTTTTGCAGTTCATCGCCGGCGCATTCGTCCTGCTTCCCCTCCTGGGGCAAAGCCTGCCGCCACCTCAAGCCGGTCCGATCGCGTGTTTGCTCACCTTGGGCGTGGTGCACACGGGCCTGATGTACATTCTCCTCTATGGAGCCTTCCAGAAGCTCGAACCGGGGACGGCCGCGGCCCTTTCCTTTATCAACCCTGTCGTGACAATCCTCTCGGAGACCTTGGTGCTGCACCGGACGTTCTCGGCCACCCAGTATATCGGCGGCGCGATCATCCTCATCTCGATCCTTGGGGTTACGGGGCTTGTTCGCGCGCCTCGCGCCCTTGCGGCGAGGCGCCCCCTCACCCGCGTCGGGGTCGCGCATGTCGCCGAGCACGCGACCGAAAACGCAGGAGATGGTCGATGAATGAGACGGTCTTTGTCGCCGGCGCCTCGGGCGCGCTCGGGCGGCGCCTGATTCCGCTGCTTGTGGAACAGGGATATGTCGTCCTTGGCGCCACGCGATCGGCCGAACGCGCGGGACGCCTTACAGCGGCCGGAGCCCAAGCGATCATCGTCGATGCTTTCGACGCCGAAGGGCTGAGACAGGCCATCGTCGAAGCCAGGCCCGGCCTTGTCATCAACCAGCTGACAAGCCTTACGGGCCTGGCCAAGAACCCAGGCGCCACGCGCTCGGCCAACGCACGGCTGCGGCGCGAAGGCGCACGCAATCTCATGGCCGCGGCCTTGCAGGCGGGCACGCGCCGCGTCATCGCTCAGAGCATTGCCTGGGCCTACGCGCCGGGCGAACCGCCCTACACCGAGACGCGTCCCTTGGACCTGACCGCCCGAGGCCACCGAAGGACGACGATTGTCGATGGTGTCGTGCCCCTGGAGCAGGCGACATTGACAACTCGGGGCGTCGAGGGCGTCGTCCTTCGCTATGGACAGCTGTACGGTCCTGGCGCGTGGAACCAATTCCCCGAAGGCCCGTCCCCCCTCCATGTCGACGCGGCCGCGCATGCGGCGGTTCTGGCCATCACGCGCGGGACGCCGGGCGTCTACAATATCGTCGAGGACGCGTCAGATGCCTCCAACGCCAAGGCTGTCGCCGAGCTTGGTTGGCGGCCGGATTATCGGCGCGTTGGAGGCTGAACCGCAGGCAAGCCCGCGCTTGGCATGGCCGGTTGCGAGGTCGTGACGATGCCGCGAGACTGGACAGAGCGCGCCGGTGTCAAGCGTTGGCCGACCTAGCGACCAAAGCGGGTGATCACCTCCTCCAGCGGAATGTGGCCAAGGCAGGCCCCCGCGCTCGAAGCGCCTTCCCCTTGCTCGACGGCCGCGGCGAAAACCACCGACGGATCGGCTTCAATCCGGCGCCTCAAGGCCTGCAACCGGGGCCAGCGCGATATGTCGGCCACCTCATGGAATTCCAGCCATCGCGCCACGCCCGCCAGAAACCCGTCGGCCAGGCTTGGGCGCTGGCCAACGAGCCAGGGTCCATCGCCGATCATCGCTTCGAGCTTGTCGTGGCGCGCCACCACCTGCTGCCGGCCGAACCGGCGAAGCGCGGCCTGATGCGCCGGGTCTGGATCCTTCATCTCCATCGCCGCCCACAGCGGCGCGAAGGCGGCGGTGAAGCCAGTGTTCACGAAAGCCATGAGCTGGTGAATCCGATCTGCGTCCCGGGTCAGGGGCTCAAAGCTGATCCGACGTTCGGCGTCGCGGGCTTCGAGCCAAAAGCCGATCGCCATCGACTCGGTCAGGACCTCGCCTTCATCCGTCACGAGAACAGGGGTTTCGTGACGCGGATTGAGCCGGCCAAAAGCCGGTCGGCGCATGTCGCCCAGCATGTCGACACGGCACAGGCGATACGGCCGCCCTAGCCACTCGAGCGCCGCCACGAGTCCCAGGGAGCTTCCCAGAGGATGGCCGTAGAGAAGTATTGGTTCCATGCTCTAGATTTCCACTCTAATTCGAAGTCACAATCCTCTTCCCTGTTTAAATCGCTACCCAGCCGTAGTGAATAACGCACATTTTTGTAACCAGGCAGGATTTATGAAGGACATAGTTTCGCGTTGCCCGATCGAAGAAGCCATGCAGCTGATTAGCGGTCGCTGGCCTGGACTGTTGATCTATTATCTGCGGGACAGACCTAAGCGATTTGGTGACCTTCGACGCAACAACCCGACGGTTTCGAGCCGCATCTTGACGCTGGAACTTCGTAAACTCGAAGGCGCCGGCGTCGTCGAGCGCATCGAAGCGCCCGGCTTTCCCAAGCATGTCACCTATCAGCTCACGGCGGCTGGGACCGAGCTCGCCCGATTGCTTGACGCGATAGGGGCCTGGTGGGAGGCCTTGGCGAACGCCCGTGACGGTGTTTCGGCGGCTGTTCAGCCAGCCTTGCCTTAAGCCCTGCGCGTATGCCCAAAGCGCTTACGTTCGCCTGTGGCGGCCAAGGCGGAGCGCTCTAGCGCCTTGGATCGACCGCCGGCCAAAAGGCGAGACTGGTCGCGCCCGCAAAGACCTACGACCCCGTGTGGCGCTGACGCCAAAGGCCGGGCGTCAGGCCATGGCGCCCCCGAAAGGCGTACACCAGGTGCGAGGCCGAGGCGAAGCCGGTTTGACGCGCGATCTGTTCGATCGTCATCTCGCTGGCCCTTAAGGCCTGGGCGGCTTGGTCAAGACGGACATCGAGCGCGAAGGCCATGGGGGTCTTTCCGACCGATCCGCGAAACCCACGCACGAAAGCGCTGACGCTCAATCCCGCATCCTGGGCCAGGGCGCCCAGGGATGTTTGATGAGGCTCGGCCCGCAGCCGATCGAGCACCCGGCGCAGGGCCTTGGGATGAAGCCATCCATCATCAAGCCGGCGGTCGGCTCCGCCATAGACCCGACCCAGGCGCCGAGCCAGCGCCAGGAAGAGCGTGTCGCCGGTCAGGCGATCCTCACCGGCGCGGCAGACTTCGGCCAGGCTTAGCGCCAGTGTGAGCGCCTTGGTCTCACGACCATTGAAGACCGCCTGCCAGCTCAATCCACGGGGTTGCTCGCAAGCCTCTTCGAGAAAACCGTCGTCGAAGGCGATCTCAAGTCCTTGGATGCGGCTGTTCTCAAGCGCGCCATGACGCACCTGCTCGCTGGGTGTGAACGAAATCTCGCCTCGGCGGTCGGCGCGACCGGCTCCGCGGCGAGCGGACAAAGCGTGATGATCAAGCGTGGCGTGGAAGAGCGGCGTTGACGCCTGTTGGCTGTAGAGGAGCCCATCGCTGATGACGACCTCGACGATGGTGGCCACCCCGCCGATGAAGCCGCCTTGTACGGGCGGCGCGAGCGGCCGGGCCGAGCCCCTGCTGATGCTGGTGGTGACCGCCACGATCGGTTCCAGATATCGGCGGACCAACGCGGCCCGCCAACCGAGCATGCCGTGCTTGCCGGGCCAAGGTCCAGAGGCGATCCGGGCGGGCGGCGCGCCCTGCACCGGACCGTCTCCTGCGATCGGACGCGGACGTCGCCCATCTGGCGGCGCGGGGGCCGACGGCGGGGTTACACTTCGTCACGTTTCGTCAAGCCGCCGCAAGGGCCCCGTTGCGCGCCGATGGTGATGTCACGTCATCGAGGACGACTTAGCCTTTAGGATGTTTCCATGCGTACAGTCTCAGCTCTCACGATCGGCTTTCTGGGCTTCGCCGCTCTGTCCACCCTGGCCATCGCGCCGGCGCATGCGGGCCAGCATGGTCGCTTCGCCAGCGTCCAAGGCGCTCGCGGCCATGGCTATGTTCACGCCCGCGGTGTCAGCCGCGCCCCGGGCCAGGTGAGCATTTGGCGCGGGACCCAGACCAACAGCGGGCGGGGCCTGACCAATCACCGCAGCGCCGAATGGGGCGATGGCGCCTACCAAGGCGGCGCGACCCACACCTTCAACAACGGCGCCTCGGCCAGCCGAAGCACCAGCCTGGTCAGGAATGGCGATGGCTCGGTGAGCTATTCGGCCTCGCGTACGCGCCTTGACGGCTCAACGCGGTCGGTCAGCGGCGTGGCCCAGCGTCCCTGAGGCGGCGCGCACGACCTTGCGGTAGCAAGACCTCGAACTGGGCGCGGCCGCGGCCGCGCCTTTTTTTGGGGACGGCGCAAGCTTAAGGCCAGCCAGTTTCCGGCCCTCTCCACCGTCCGCGCCGAAAAAGCTCCTGGCGCCTGCCGCCCGGGCGGAGCGCGGTCCGGGCTTCAACGCCTCGACGACGCGGGCGGCTGGGCCAGGTCGATGCTCAGCGCCCGCCCACTTGGATACCAGCCGACATCATTGTCGTGACGGACCTGGGCTGTGGCGCCGATGTGCGGCAAGGCCTCGCTCAGGGGTATGTCACCTCACCCATCGCGGTGAACAGGTCTGCGGTGTCCTTGCTGAAGGCGGATAGCCGCTCGACACCGCTCATCGGGGCCCGGCGGAGGCCGACATCGACCAGACGCCAGCACACGCTGGCGCCGCGCGCCGACGGATCCCCCCCCCCCAAACTTCGCAGCAGCCCCGTGGCGCCATCCTCTTCAGGCCGCAGGCCCCAATTATCGACTGACCACGAAGCGCCACGACAGAGAGGCTGTTTGGCGAAAACACGCCGACCGTGGACAGGCCGCAGGCTTGCAGCTAGGCGCGCACACCCACGCCGTTTGATGGGTCCTGGGCGTCTTTGACGACCATTCCCATCGGGGGCTTGGCCAAGATGCTGGGTGACATGAGAAGGGCCTGAAAGCGGCGGCCCACGCTAGAGAGGAGCGCGCAGCGCACTTAGCGCCACGCTCCATCCGCCCCTCGCCCCGGCTCCGGAGGGCGCCGAGCCACCGGTTCGCGGCGAGGCCTCGGGCGTCAGTCCCGCCAGCACCTTGGCCGCCGCCGACCGGTCGATGTTGCCGCCGCTGAGCACCACGGCGACCCTCTTGCCTTGATAGTGCGACCGGGTCTTTTCCAAGGCCGCATAGGCCGCGGCCCCGGCGCCCTCGGCGATGTTGTGGGTCGCCTCATAGAGCGTGCGGATCGCTTGGGCGATCTCGTCCTCCGACACCGCCACGATATCGGCCGCGCCGCCCACAACCACCTCCAGGGCCTCGGACATGGGTTGGCGGCAAGCCAGCCCGTCGGCGAAGGTCGAGGCGGCCGCGCCCACCCAGACCCGCCGCTCCTGGAAAGATCTGGCGAAGGCCGGCGCCTGTTCAGCTACGACTCCGATGATCTTCGTCTTCAAGCCCAACATATTTCGCATGGCTATGAGCCCGCAGATGCCGCTGCCCATGCCCAGCGGAACGAACACGGCGTCAAGCTCCGCCCACTGAGTGAATAGCTCCCAGGCGTAGGTCGAGACGCCCTTGACGATCGCCCTGTCGAACGCCGGAACCAGCAGATAGTCGTGAGCCGCCGCATGCCTGGCCGCGGCCTCCCGGGCCTCATCGAAGTCGGCGCCCTCCACAAGCAGCTTGGCGCCGAAAGCCACCATGGCGGCGTTCTTTTCCGACGAGTTTCCCTTCGGTACGACGATCAGCGCGGGAATGGCCGCCTCGGTGGCGGCGATGGCCACCGACTGACCATGATTGCCGCGGGTCGCCGTGACCAGACCGGCCGGCAAACCCGAGGCCTTGAGATGATCAACGAACACCAGCCCGCCCCGGGCCTTGAACGAACCGGTCGGGGTATGGTTCTCGTGCTTGACGATGACAAGCGCCCCGCACCGGTTGGCCAGCAGCGGCCAGGCGTAGGCCGGGGTGGGCGGCACACGTCGGCGCACCACCGCCAAGGCCTGTTCGATTTCGGTCGGGCTGAAGTGCATCGATCCTCCTCGCGCGGCGTTGGCCGCGCTTCGTCCACGACCTCTCCCTTTAGGTGGCGCTGGTCTGGCGCTGCAGGGTCATTGTCGAAACCACCGTGAAGACGTCGTCGTCCGGGGCCTTGATCGAAACCTCCTGCACCAGTCGATCACCGTCCAAGGTCCACGACGTGCGGCCAACGCCGCGAACGGTTCGCCGCTCGACGCTGAGCCTTCCAGAGCCCCACACCCCGCGCCCAGGCGGCAGCGGCGCAAATCCGAAGTCGTCGAACCAGAACCAGAGCACCGCGTGATCAGCCGGATCGACCATCATCACGCCATGGCCCGCGAAACCACCGCCTGTCGCAAGAATCTCCTCGTAGTCGACCACGAGGCGCCGCTTGCCCGGGTCAAGGCTGGCGCGCCAGGTGGCGACGGCCTCGCCGCCCCCCCCCAGGCCGAGGCGTGTCGCCGCCCCCCACCTCGCCAAAAGCCGACAAACGCCGCCAGGCGCGCGCGCTCAGCCTCCAGGGCGCCAGCTTCGAACAAGACCTCCGCTTCCGCCACCGCCCACTCCGTCATCGCCTCGCTCGGCTCCGCCGTTCAACGCCAACCCAATCGCCAAGGGTCGCGGCACGGTCCCGCCGAAAGAGACCGCAACTCCGTTCGCCATTATCCACGTCGCTCATCGGTCTTGCGTGGAGACTGATCATGGCGATAGCGCGCGACCATGACTTTCACCTAGCGTCCAGCCCGCCGTATTGCGCGGTCAGCAAGGGCCAGCCGCCACGACCACCTCGTATCAAGGACACGAAACGCCTTGCTGGACGCGCGCGTGGACGCCGTGCCCAGCAATCGGATCAAGGCCGAGGATAAAGGGACCGCCACAACACCACGAGGAAAGGGCCGCCGGGGTTCAGGCCGGCTGCGTCTGCTCTTGCCGCTCAAGCCGGGCTGCTTCCGTCTCCAAGACCAGTCGCCTGACGCCTTGGCCGATCGCTTGAGGGTGGTCTTCCTGCAGATAGTGGGCCCCGGCGCCCAGATGTTGAACCCGGCAGTTAAGCAGCCTTGAAGCGAAATCCTCGGCGAAGGCCGGCGAGACCAGGGCGCCCGGATCCCCGACAAACAGCAGCTTGGGAAAGCGCGATCGCGCCAGGGCCTGATGGGCCGCCACAAGGGCGGCCCAGACGTCGGCGGGCTCTCCGGCGATGGGCAATTCGTTGGGCAGCCGCCATGTCGGCCATCGAGATTGGCGCGTCGCGAACGGCGCGCGGTAAACCGCCATCTCCTCGGGCGTAAGGGCCCGCTTGATCGATCCTGGCAGCACGCGCTCGACAAAGACGTTGTCGTCCAGGATCATCGCCTCGCCCACGCCTGGGGTGCGGAACTTACGAAATGTGTCTCGCGCGGCCTCGAGCTGGTGAAACTCCCTCCAGGTCGCCATGGGCCGGATGAACTCCATGAACGCCATCCCGCGCACGAATCCGGGACGTCGCGCGGCCAGGTGGAAGGCCAAGGCCGTTCCCCAATCCTGGGCCACCACGTAGGCCGACTTGATCCCCATCGCGTCGATGAAGGCCTCAAGGTACCGGGCATGATCAAAGAAGCGGTAGTCGCAATCAGGTTTGCCCGATTGGCCAAAGCCGACGAGATCGGGCGCGATGCATCGCCCCACGCTGGCCACTTCGGGGATTATGTCGCGCCAGATGAACGACGACGTCGGGTTTCCGTGCAGAAAGAGCACCCAAGGGGCGCTGGGATCGCCAGCCTGCCGATAAGCCATGGTGGTGTCGGCCACCTGCAGGAAGGGCAGTCTGATGTCAGCCATTGGACTCTCCTTGAAGAAAGACGGTCTCGAAAGCGATGCGCTTGAAGCGATCGAGAGGCGCGCGGCTACGCTCGACCTTCATGCGCAGGATCGCGCCCTGCCAGGAGGCGATCAGAAATTCCGCCAGGTCTTGGGCCGTGAAGCGGTCGGTGATCGAGCCATCCCGCTGGCCTTCGGCGATGCAGGCGGCGAAGGGGTCAAGCCATTGCCGGTAAATGGCCAAGAGGCGTTGGCGCAGGACTTCGCTGGTCTGCGCGGTTTCCAAGCTCAAGTCGCCGATCAGACATCCACGGGCATAGTCGTCAGCGGCCAGGCGATCGGTGATCAGATCAAGATAGCGGCGAAGACGCTCCCGGGGCGGATGGTCGCGATCGTCCAGGGCTTGGCTGACCAACGAACCGACATGCTCGAAATAGAGGTCGAGAACCTCGCTGGCGAACGCCTCCTTGGAGCCGAAATGGTTGGTGAACGAGCCTTGCGGCGCGCCCGCCGCGGCGACGATGTCGCGCACGCCTGACCCGGAAAATCCCGTCTTGAACATTACGCGCAGACCGGCCGCAACGATGTCGTTTCGGAGAGATGCTCTTGCCATGCCGGAATAATACGCACGTACGTATTGTTCCGCAAGCGTCCTGTCCGATGGGGCTGTTTGGCCAGATGAGGATGACGACTTTCATCGTCGGGCGATGTTAAGCGTCGCGGCGCTCATCTTGACTATGCAGGTCCAGGATGGGGCGATTGGCATTGATGACGGCTGCGACGGCGTGCCGCGCCTTGTCCCGCCACCTTGTTCAGACCTTGAGCCGAGACTGGGCGGGGATTTGCCGCGACGGGCGGAGACAAAACATGAGCCAGCATCTTGGCGAGCGAAGACAGGGGCCGATGACCGGCGGGGCCCAACGGGCCTGCGTCGCGGCGCTTACGAGCCTGATGGTCTTGCTGGCGCTCGGGCGTTCGGCTTTGGCCGCGACCAATCCGTGGGCGCAACTGGCTTCTCCGACCTTCGATCGGATCGCGCAGGACACAGCGCTTCCCAACTCGGCGCTGCTGACCGCTATCGCCACCGATGGTCAGGGCTTTGTCTGGGTCGGCACGCAGAACGGACTGGCGCGCTGGGATGGGCACGACTTTAAAACCCACGTAGCCAGGACGGGCGCGCGCGGGGAGGCGCCGGGCGGCCAGATTCAAGTCCTGCACACGGATAAGGCGGGACGTCTCTGGATCGGCGCGGCCTCGTCCGGCTTGGCGCGTTACGATCCCGGCAAGGATCAGTTCATCGCCCTGCCGGCGAGCGCGGGCCTTGTGAGCGCCAACGTCAAGGCGCTGGCCAACGATGGCGATGGCGGCCTTTGGGTTGGCGCCGACGTTGGCCTTGTCCATCTTGTCCGGACGGGGGACACCCTTCGCAGGGCCGGCCGCACGCTGGCGCCGGGTGGTGTTCAGGCCCTGGCCGCCACGCCCGGCGGTCTGTGGGTCGCAACCTCGCACGGCCTCTATCGAATGAGCGCCACAGGCGGCCTTGTCGCTGTCGCGCTGCCTGCTCGGGGCGCGGGGGTCTCGACGCTGGCCGCTGGCTCGGATGGCCGGCTTTGGGTCGGCACCGAGCGGCACGGCGCTTTCGTCTTCGATCCCCGACGGGACCAATGGCGATCGGTGAACGGCTCGCGTCCACGCCAGAAAACAGCCGCGGGCCGCATCGACAGCATCGAGCAGATTTCGCCGGGGGAGGTGTGGATCGGCACCTTCGCCGAAGGCCTGCTACGGGTCGACGCCCAAAGCCTGGAAGCCAGGCGCTTGCCCGTCCGCGGCGATCAGGCGACCAGCCTCGCCGATCACAATATCCGCGCCCTTCACCGCAGCCCATCCGGAATGGTGTTCGTGGCCACCGCACGGGCCTTCAGCCTCTACGATCCTCGACAACTGGCGGTGGCCACGATCTATCCGGCGTCGCCCCCGCTGCCTGGCCTTGCGGAGGAGAACATATTCTCCGCGCTCAGCGCGCGCGATGGGCGTGTCTGGCTAGGCGGAGCGATAGAAGGCGTCGAGATATTCTCATCCAACGGAGGCGGGTCGCAGCGGCTGGCCACTACGGGTCCGAGCGCTCGACTGCCACGCGCCAGCGTACGCGCCCTGGCCGATCTGCCGGATGGGGATGTTTTGATCGGCACCGACGAGGGGTTGCTGCGCGCCTCGCTGGACGCCAAACGGATTGGCGTCGTGCATATCGCCGGACGGGAAGCTCGCCAGCGCGTCCAGGCCCTTGCCGCAAGCGGCCAACGGATCTGGATCGGCGCCTCGGACGGCGTGTGGGAAATCCAATCCACTTCGAGATCGACAGCGCGCACGATCCGGGTGCTTCGCGCGCCTGACCTGACCGACGCCGGCGTCAACGCGTTGCTTGCCGACCGCGCCGGCCGCCTGTGGATCGGCACGCGCAACGGCTTGAATCGCTACGACCCGACAAGCGGCCGGATCGAGCGTTTTCTCGCCCGCCCCAAGGACCGGCTGGGCCTGCCCACCAACTTTATCTCGGCGTTGTTCGCCGATCGCCAGGGGCGCGTCTGGATCGGCACGTTCGGCGGCGGCCTGGCGGTAATCGACGACCCCGATCGCGATGTTCAACGGATTCGACGGATAGGCACGGCTGACGGGCTGCCAAACACAAACGTCAACAGCATCCTTCAAGATGGCGCCGGCGCGATCTGGGTGAGCACCGACAACGGATTGGCGAGGATCGACGCCGCCGGCCAGCGCGTCATCGGCCTCCAGGCGCCTGACGGCGTCAAAATCCCCACCTATTGGCTGGGAGCCGGCGCGAGAACACGTCAAGGCCAGCTCCTGTTTGGCGGCGCCGGTGGGCTGACGGTTGTCGATCCTGCGCGCTTCGCGCTTAGGGCTGAGCGCGCCCCTGTTCGGGTCACCGCCGTGCGCTTCGCCGGCCAGAACGCCGCGCCTGGCGGGCTCAACGCCGGCGAGCCGCTCAAGCCGCCCCTTGGCGTGCGCAACATCGCCATCGACTTCGCCGCGCTCGACTACCGGGCCCCCGGCCGCATCGCCTACGCGTATCGCCTAAAGGGGGTGGACCGCCAATGGATCGCGACCAGCGCTGAACGACGCACCGCGGCCTATACCAACCTGGCGCCCCGCGCCTACGTGCTGGAGATCAGGGCGACCTATCCAGACGGCGCATGGCGCGGAGATGTGCTGCGCTTGCCGGTGGAAATCTCGCCGCGTTGGTGGGAGACGATCTGGGCGCGCGGCGCGGCCATGGCGCTGGCGCTCGGCCTTCTGGTCGCGGCTGTCGGCGGCTGGACAGCGCGCCTTCGCCGTCGAAAGGCTCAGCTTGAACGCTTGGTGGCTGAGCGCACCGCAGCACTGGAGGTTCGCACCGGGCAGCTCGAGACCCAGGCGATCGAGCTTCAAGCGGCGCGAGCTCGGGCCGAGGCGCTCGCGAGCGCCAAGACCGACTTCCTGTCGACCATGAGCCACGAGATCCGCACGCCCATGACCGGCATTCTGGGCTTGAACGCCCTGTTGCTGAAGACAGCGCTCGCGCCGACACAGCGGACCTTCGCCGAGGCGGTTGAACTGTCGGCGACCAACCTCCTGGTGGTCATCAACGACATCCTGGACGCTTCCAAGCTGGAGGCCGGCAAGGTCGCCCTGGAAGACGCACCGTTTAGCCTTGAGGGCCTGGGCGAAGACGCGGTCGAACTCCTCGCGCCAAAAGCGTTCGAGAAGGGCCTGAACCTGACCTGCTTGGTGTCGCCGTCGGCTCGCGGATGGTTCCAAGGCGACGCCGTGCGGCTGAGACAGATCCTGCTGAACCTCCTGTCCAACGCGGTGAAGTTCACCGAGACCGGCGAGGTGAAACTCCTGCTATCGGCGGGGCCAGGCATGACCCCATCCGGCGCGGTGCGCATCGAGGTCGTCGATACCGGCATCGGGCTGGACAGCGACGCCAAGGCCCGGCTTTTCCAGAAGTTCGAGCAAGCCGACAGCACGATCGCGCGACGTTTCGGCGGCACGGGCCTGGGGCTGTCGATCTGTCGAGACATCGTCACGCTGATGGGCGGAGACATGGGTGTCGGCGACAACCCAGACGGCGGCAGCGTCTTTTGGGTCGAGACCCCTTTGCGGCCGACCGCGGCGCCGCCAACCACGGATCAAGGCCTGCAGGGCCTGCGCGTGCTGGCTGTCGATGCTTCGCCTTCCAGCCTGGAAGCGCTTGAGCTGCAGCTGGCGTTCGAGGGCGCGGCGCTCACAAGCGTCCCTGACCTGGCGGATGGCCTGTCCGTCGCGCAAGACGCCGTCGCGGCCAAAGCCCCATTTCACGCAATCTTGGTCGACGCCGCCGCCCTCCAAGGCGACGCTTCGAGCCTGCGCGAGCGCGTCAAGCGAGAGGGGCTGGACGCGGCGGTGATTGTCATGGCGCCGCTGAACCAGATGCTCGAGGATCCGGCGGTGGAAGCCTTTGACGGCTTGGTCGCCAAACCGGTTCGCCGACGCGCCCTCACCGAGGCCTTGGATCGAGCTCGCCTGACAAGCCAGACGCCGACGACAGAACATGGCCCGCTTGGCCTGGAGCGGCCCGCGCGGGTGCTCCTGGCGGAAGACAATGCGGTGAACCGTCTGCTGGTGGGAACCCTGGTGGAGGCGATGGGATGTGATCTCAGTTGCGTCGAGGATGGCCAGGCCGCCCTGGACGCCTGCCGGGACCAGGCGTTCTATCTCATCTTGATGGACGTCAACATGCCCTTGATGAACGGGTTGGAGACCGCGCGGCGAATCCGCGGAGGGGCTGGGCCTTGCCGCATCATCCCCATTCTGGCGCTGACGGCTAACGCATCCGACGACGATAGGGCGGCCTGCTTGGCCGCCGGCATGAGCGACGTCATCACCAAGCCGATCGATGTCGACCAATTTGCGCGGACCCTGTCGAGTTGGCTGGCCGCAGACCCGCCTGTCGACGACGAACTTGGCCAGGGCGTCGGCGAGCCCGTGCTGAGCGCATAACGGGAACAGTCGGGCGCCCGACCCGAGGCTGGCCGATATCATAAAATCCGCGAAGACGCCGACGCGGGCGTCGCGGGCGCTCACACCCACGCCGCGGGCCGCTAAACCATCCTCTTGAGACAAAGGGGACGAGGTTGAACACGATGAGCACAACGCCCGCGGACGCCAAACCGCTTGACCGCCCGCGCGCCCTGTTCGGCGAGCTCCTGACGCGCGATCAATGCGCGGGGTTGGTCGTGTTCGGCGCGGCCGCCCTGGCTCTGGGCGTCCTGGGTCTGATCACTGGCGACTTCACGGCCGGCTTTCATCCGGTCCCCGAGACGACGCCGGCGCGGACGCCTTTGGCCTATGCGGGCGCGGGTTTGTTCTGCCTTGCGGGTCTGGGCCTGTGGCGCGGGCGAACCCGGAGGCCCGCGGCATGGATCCTGGGCCTGCTTTACCTTGCCTTCGCGCTCTGTTGGGCCCGCCGGGTGTTGGCCTTCCCGTTGCTGATCGGGACCTGGCTTGGAACAGCCGAACAACTCCTCTTGGCCGTCGGGGCAATGGCGGCCGCTGGCGCCGGTCGTGACTGGCGGACCCTGGCGCGCCTTGGCCAATATGCCTTTGGCGCCTGCGAGATCATCTTTGGATTGGCTCACTTCATGAGCTTGCCTGAGACCATCGCCATGACGCCGGCCTGGCTGCCGCTTGGCCAACGGTTCTGGGCTCTCGCCACGGGCGCGGCGCACCTGGCCGCTGGCGCGGCGCTGCTCATCGGATTCCTACCGGTTATCACGACCCGCCTGATGGCGCTGATGTTCGCGGTCTTCGGGGCCTTGGTCTGGCTTCCGGTCCTGTGGGATGACCCCACCTCACGGTTCGCCTGGGGGGGGAACGCCATAAATCTGGCGTTGATCGGCGCGGCGCTGACAATCGGCGATCGCCTTGCCGCCAAGGAGCGATCATCGCCAGCCAGCGGCGCCATCGCCGCCCATGCAACCCCGATCTGACCAAAGCCGGGAATGCGTCCAGGCAAGCGTTTGGTCGAGGTTACAAGATGTAACCGTCGCCACACACCGCTGTTACGCGCCTGTCTTTGAAGGCCTGAACGCCGATGGCCGTCCGGGCCGGCCGCGATCGGCCCAACGGCCAGGCGCGCGCCCCATCGGGCCTGACCTGGATCGGCGTGCGCGGCTGGTGGCGCGCGGTTCTGGGCGCGCGAGCAAGACCCCAAGCGGGTGGAGTGGATTGATGGTTCAAGGCCCGATCGTTCAAATGTCCTGGGGCGCGCGGCTGCTCTACATCGGTCCTCCGACACCGCATCCGGCGCATCGTAACAGCGTGGGGGAATTGTGCCTGGGTCTCGACGCTCCGGTGCACCTTCGTTTGCCAGAAACCTCGCATGCGACCCTGACCAGCCGCGCCATCCTGGTGCCGCCAGGCCTAAAGCACGAGTTCATCTTCGAAGGTCGACAGATCGCGTGCTTGTTCGTCGAAGCCCAGACGGGCGATCGCGATGCGCTCTATCGCAACATGGACGAGGGTCCTTTTGGCGTTCGTCTGGGCCACGAACGGCTAGACGCGGTGATCTCCACGCTAGGGAATCTGGCCTTGCCCGACGCGGATTTGCGCCAGGGCAAGGCGTTGGTCGAGCAGGTTCTGGGCCTGCGCAGCCTTCGCCCGACGGACCCTCGGATCGCCCAGGCGATCGACCAGATCCGCCGCGATCCGGGCGGAGATCATTCGATCCCCAGCCTTGCGCGGGAAGTTGGTTTGTCGCAATCGCGCTTTCGCCATGCTTTCCGGGCCAGCACCGGTGTGACCTTCAAGCGCTACAGACTCTGGCTTCGCTTGGGCAACGCCATGAGGGCCGCCCAACAGGGCTCCAACTTGACCGAGGCGGCCCACGAGTCGGGATTTTCCAGTTCAGCTCACTTGAGCAGCGCCTACCGCAATATTTTCGGAATGACCCCGTCGCAATACCTTGCCCTGACCAATAGGTCCCGACCAAAATCTCAGCGCGTATGACCGTATCTAAATATTAAATTTTATTCAGATGCATCCGTTCAAGTCAGCAAAAGCCTCTACCTTTGAGACCTTCTTGAGCTCGGAGCTTCGCGCGCATGCCCATCAGGACCAGATCGGCCCGAAAACTTCTCCAAACAACCGCGATCGCCTTAGGGCTCTTTGCTAGCGCCGCGCAAGCGGCCGATCCGAGAGAGGCGTTTCGGTCGATAGATCGAATCCGCACCCTGGATGCTGTCCAAAGCGATCAATTCGTGGAGATCGGCGGCATTCCACAGTGGGTTTCCGTGCGCGGGCGCCATGCCGATGCGCCTCTGCTGTTGTTCCTCCACGGCGGACCAGGATTCACCTCCCTTCCCTCCAGCTACTATTATCTCAGGGATTGGCGCGAATATTTCACGGTCGTGCAATGGGACCAGCGCGGGGCCGGCAAGACCTTCGCGGCCAACGACCCGAAAATCATCGGCCCGACCATGACGGTCGAGCGGATGGTCGATGACGCCGAAGAGATGGTCGCCTATCTGCGCGAGCACTACGGGCGTCGCAAGATCATATTGGTTGGCCACTCGTGGGGTTCGATCGTTGGCGTCAAGCTGGTCCAGCGTCGGCCCGATTGGTTCTACGCCTATGTCGGCACCGGTCAGTTCGTCGCTTTCCAGCCTAATGAAGCCCGTGGCTTCGAAGCCACCCTTTCGGCGGCGCGGCGGGCGGGCAACACCGAGGCCATCGCCGACCTGGAGCGGATCGCCCCATTTCCCGACGTCGACAATCCCAAGCGCAACATTGAAAACCTCGGTGTCGAGCGTCGGTGGCTCGCGCATTACGGCGGCTACTACTGGCGCAACAACGTCGGGCACGAGGCCCAACTCAATCCGATGAGCCCCGACTACGACGCGGACGAACTACGCCTGCGAGACACCGCTCAGGGTTTCAGCATCCAGGCCCTGTGGACGCAGCTGGGCGCGGTCGATCTTCGGGCCGACACCGACTTCAAGGTCCCGCTGGTCTTCATTCAGGGCCGGCACGACATTGGGACCAATGCGCTGCTGCTGGACGAGTGGTGCTCGACCTTGCGCGCGCCCACCAAGAAACTGGTCTGGTTCGAAGACTCCGCGCACATGGCCTATCAAGAAGAGCCCGGGCGGTTCCTGGTTACGCTGGTCAACGAGGTGCTGCCGCTGAGCAAGAGCCCCTGAAGACGGCGCCGGTCCGGGCGGCGAGCCTGGGCGGCGCCCCGCCGACCAGGCTCGCGAGCCGAGCGCCTTATTCCTTGTAGCGGCTGAAAACCTGGTCCTGGGTTTTTGGCGAGAGGTGGCAGGCCTGACATTCCGTCACCCCCGCCTCGACGGTGACGTTGCGTTGCTCTCGGCTGTCGCCGGCGAATTCGGTGAAAGCCCAGCCAGACTTGCCCTTGGTCATGACGTCGACAAATCGCCTCTCCCCAGCCGTCACCGTGCCAGGTCCCTCCTTGGCCTCCAGGACGTCGAAGACAAGGACCGATCCTGGCGCGAATACGCCCGTCACGTAGCCCCGCATGGCTTCTTCGTTCGCATAGATATGATGCAAGCCGCCAAAACGCGGGTGCGCCGGGCTGCCGGGCCCGATCACGCCGCTCTTGACGTGCGTCCAACGGCGATACCCCGTTGGGTAGTCCGGCGCCGCGGAGGACGCGGCCAGGCACGCTCCGGCCACGACATAGGCGCCGAGCCCGACCAGTAGCGAGCGGCCGGCGAGTTCAAGCTTTCGTCCCATAAAACAGTCTCCCCTTCATCGAGATCGCCTCAATCGCGATCTGTCGTTTGGTCGAGCCGCGAGGCGTCCCGGCCACGGCTGGCCGTAACCGCGGCGGCCGGTCGCAAGGCGCGCATCGCGAGCGCCTGGTTGTTTTTCACGGCCTGAACGATCGCCGCCGGCGTGCTCCAGACGTAACGACACTGGAAGGCGGCGTCTCCAGAGCCCTGGGCGCTGACCAAAGACTCGACGTTTCTTCCGCCGAGCGCCTCATAAAAGCACCGCCCCGCCAGGTTCTTCTGCGTCACCCAGGAGTAGATCGGACTGCAGGGGCGTGAATCGGAAAGCCAGAGGGCGGCTTGGGCCATGAGCCCGCTGCCGACGCCTTTGCTCTGCGACGCGGCCGACACCTGGACGTTGTCGATCAGCGCCCCCCAGCCAGGATCATCGTCCGCCACGACACAGATAAAACCGACGATCCGGTCCAGATCCGCCGCCACGAGGATGCAGCGATCCGCGCCCCTGCCGGCCAGCCCCTTGACCAAACTCTGTGGCCCGGCGCCCTCCAAAAAGGAAGCAGAAGGCATGACCTTCCCATGCGGGCCGCCCCCACCGTTGGTCAGGAGATCGGCGATACCGTCCAAGTCCCGCAGCCGCGCCCTTCGAAACTCCATGGCCATGCTCCACCCGCGGACAGGTCGCTCCGCTAATAGAATATCCGCGCGTCCAAACGCACGGCGCCTTGTTCGGCGGTTTCAACCACCACCGCCTGGCCCTCCGGCGCCCCCATGACCTCCCGAAGCGCCGGGGTGGTCCAAGCGTCGGCTGTCACTTCGTTAATCGCCAGGATCGACTGGCCTTTGGCGAGCGAGGTCTGGGCGGCTGGCGAACCTGGCATGACGTGCGCGATGACCACACCAGTCGCCGTGCGCCTGAGCGCCAGACCCAAGGTGTTTTTCCAGAAGGGGCGTCCCGTCGCCTCATCCTCGCCCAGGATTGTCAGGGTCTCGCCGCGAAAGTCGGCGATGAGGCGAAACCGGGAAAGCACGGCCATTCCGATGGCGCCAGCGACCGGCTCTGTCGTCGCGGCCGCGCCGACGCTCGACAGAACAGCGGGAACGTTCCGAAGGGTCGTCCCTCCCAGTGAAATCGCATCAACGCTGACGATCGGCGACTCGACCAGCCCCCCGACCCCGCCCGTCAGGGTCGTCGAAGCTGGCCGGCGCTCCAAGAGCCCGTTCGTGCGCGAGAAGGCAGGATAGAGATCAAGCGCCCCGCCGCTCCCGGTATCGACGTGGAACAGGGCCTGCGGGGCGGAAACCACACGCAACGAGACCGCCCTTAGCGGCCCGACCTGCGGGAAGGCCAGGGCTGTTGCGCCGGGCAGGTCGGGCCTACGCGACGAGGGAAAGAAAGCGACCCGGCGCTTGGGCAGATCCAGATCCATGATTTGATCGGCCAGCAGGTCCTTGCCCAGCAAGAGCGGCAGCGGATGCCCCATCGCGTCGGCGACAGCGCCAAGATCGATGATCGCGACCGTCCGGTTGGACAGGCTCAGTCCCGCGGCCTCGATCTTCACCCCCTCCGCGAAGCTGACGCTGGCCGTACCACCCGTGCCGACCGCCGAGCCCGATCCCGTCACGGAGAGCCCAAGCCGAGACGCCAGCCGTGCATCCACGACGGTCATTTCCGCGCCGGTGTCGAGCAAGGCCAGCACGGCCGTCCCGTTGATGCGGGCGCGAATGAAGATGCGCGTGTCGGCGAACAGGTCGAAAGGTTCGTAGTCGCCGGACTGGGCAAAATCGTCCGCTCGCGCCGGCGCTCCCCCAAGGGCGCTTCCAATCAGGCAGCCGCCAAGTCCACACACGACGGCTCTTCGAGCAAGGCTTTCAACGATCATTCGGCAAATCTAGATCATCGGCTTGAAGCCGCGCTTTCATCAGGAGGCTGGACGGTTGGCGGGATCGACGCCGCCTTTGAGAGCGAAAGTCGGCGCGGCTAGCCCTTGCCAGCCAGATCGAACGCCTTGAGGATTTCATCGGTGGTCCGGAACGGCGCCTGCGGCCAGCTCAAGGGTCCTGAGTTCACCGAGCCGGCCCAGACGTGTCCGCCCTCCATCCGCCATTCCTCAAGGCGCTGTCCCTGACAGTCGTAGACGGCCCTGGAGGCGCTGGGGACCAAAGCCCGCCGGCTCAGGACACATCCGTAACGAGCGCGCCGGGTCTCGGCGGATGCGAAAAGGCTCGCGGCGTTTTGGTCGTCCTGACCGATCATCACGACCATCGGGCCCACGGGCTTGACGACATTCACGCCCGCGGCTTGCTCGGACGAGGGCAGCGCGCCCGAAATCAGGGCCA
>Ga0102591_1000442_pt1 | contig 80710 bp, 80 predicted proteins | sample AraplaCol_mCL_r2_2_FD_76860 | JGI IMG/M metagenome (GOLD analysis project Ga0102591, IMG submission 76860) | Arabidopsis root microbial communities from North Carolina, USA - plate scrape MF_Col_mCL_r2 (SPADES assembly) (version 2) | ecosystem: Host-associated > Plants > Roots > Endosphere... | reverse complement strand
AGTTCCCGGGCAAGCGCCAGCAATTGCCTGCCCTGTTCGCCGGCCGGCGGAAAGGCCGCAAGCCCGCGCTTCAGGGCGCCGGCAGCACGATCCCTATCGTTCAATACGGCGTAAGAGCGGACGAGCCGCATCCATCCCTCGAAATTGTTCGGATCCGCGCTGAGCTTGGCATCGAGGCTTTCGACCATGCCGCGGATCATCTGTTGCCGGTCGCCGGCGTTCATGATCTCGGCGGCTGCAACATCCTGCTGCGTGGGATTGCCCGGGGCAGCCGAATTGGCGCCCGGGGCAGCCGGATTGGCGCCATTCATGGCGATGTGTTGGTTGACCAGCGGCAGCCACGGCGCATCGGGCGGCGATTGCTTCGCCAGCGCCTCGAAGGCCTGGCGCGCCTCGTCGCGCCGTCCCGCCTGCTCGCTGCTGAGAGCGATGTAGAAGCGGGCGCGGGGGTTTTCAGGTTCGAGCTGAACGATCTGTCGCAGGACGTCTAACGTCTCCTTGTCCACCGAACCCTGCGCCTCCGCCATCAGGGCTTCGGCAAGGCCACCCAGGCGATGAATGTCCGGGCCTAACAGACGCAGGGCATTGCGGTAAGCCGACCGTGCGTCGGCGATCCGGCCGGCCCTGAGGTAGATTGGAGCGATCACATCCCATCCGCGGCCATCATCCGGCTGGCTCGCGAGGTGGCGCTCGGTTCTCGCGACCAGTATTGCAATGTCCTGGCCAGGATCCTCCAATCGCGCTTGCAACGGCAGCGACGGCATGTCGGGCGAACCCGCAAGACCATAGAGGCCAATGCTCGCCAAAGGCAGAAACGCGGCGATCGCCAACCTCAGCCATCTGTGCGGATGCGGCAACCTGCGGCATTCTTCTTGCATCTGCTCGCTTGCCTTAAAAAGGCGCCGCGCTGTTTCAGCCCGCGCGTATTCATACTCGTTGCAGCCGATTTCGTTCGCCAGCAATTCCCTGTCGAGTTCGAGAAGTTGATCCCGATAGACCCGGCCGGCTGCGGCCGCACCATCGTTGAACCGGACACGGCCTGACGCAAGTGGATGAAGAAGAGAGGCGATGATGGCAGTCGTGATGACCGCGAAAACAATCCAAATAACCATAACGTCCAGACGCCCTTTTGCGCTTGAACATACCGAGGCCGGGGGTCGGCACATTGATTCCGGTCAACGACGACGAGCTCTTCCATCCCAATTTTTCGGGTTCAGCACGCTTCGCGAAGCAGGTCGACGCTATCGACCAGGACGACCTTGCCTCTGACTTCGACGCCCGATGCCGCGAGCGTCGCAAACGCTCGCGACAGGGCTTCCGGCGCCAGACCCAATTTGCCGGCCAGGATTCTCTTCCGGTAAGGGAGGCGGAACGAGACCCGCGAGGTGGACGCCGAGGCGGGGCAGCGGCTCATCAGGTAGTTTGCCACACGTTGCGCCGCCGTGAGCAGCCGGTCACCGGCAATACAATCCATCGCGCCGAGCAGATGCCTGACCATGATGCGCATGACGTTCCGGTGAATGACCGGATGTTGGTCAGCAAATGCCTGCAACTCCGCAAGCTCGAACAGCGCGACCTCGGCCCCGTCGGCCGACCACGCGCTATAGGCATAGGAGCCGCCGCCTGAGAGAAGATATTCGCCAAACGTGTCGCCCGGCTCGCACACGCAGATATCAGCCTCGCGCCCGGCGGATTCCGATTTTGAAAGTCGGACAAACCCGTTCGTGACGCAGTAGACGAATGATGCCTGCTGGCCCTCGCTTATGATCTTCTCGTCAGCAGCGAAGGTGCGAACCTCAGCCGTTGCGGTGAATTGCTCCACGGTCGCCGGATCCAAACCAGCGAACAGGTCGGACTGCAGAAGGACTGAATTTTTCGCAAGCATCCATCTTCCTTTCGTGTTTGGACCCGGTTGCGGTTAGGGTTTTCTTCGATCGGTTTCGTCCTCGGCGAGAATTCGCCAGGCGGCCCCTTGAAGATCGTCATACTGGCCGCTCTTCAGCGACCAAAGAAATGCCAGCAGTCCCATTCCTCCCATCAGCAGTGCGATGGGTATGAGATAGATCAACATGTTCATGCGGCCTTGACCTCCGCACTCCGGCCGACCCGCCCCCGAATCTGCATAGCCGGACGCTTGCCGAACGCGTTCAGGCGCAGTGCGTTCATCACGACGATGATCGAAGATGTCGACATTGCCACCGCCGCTATGAGCGGCGTCGCCAATCCGGCGATGGCAATCGGCACCGCCAGGACGTTGTAACCGATGGCGAGAGCGAAGTTCTGCCGGATGAGGTTGGCGGAGCTTCGCGCAATGGCGATCGCTTCCGGCACAGCGTCGAGGCGATCGTTGAAGAAAACGAGGTCGGCGGCCTGTCTGCCGATATCGGAGGCCGTGGCCGGCGCCATCGAGACATGGGCCGCAGCAAGGGCAGGAGCGTCGTTGATCCCGTCGCCAACCATGAGCACGCGACGCCCTTCGCCGTTCAGCCTCTGGCATTCATCGACCTTCCGTTTCGGCGTCAGAGAGCCCAAAGCCCTCCCGATGCCCAGAGCATGCGCCGTATTGTCGACGACGATCTGACGGTCGCCGGACACGATCAGCGTTTCAAGGCCGGCTGCGTCGAGCTGGCCGATGGCCTCGCGAGCGCCCGGGCGAAGCGTGTCATCGAAGAAGAAGCGGGCAAGATCGACGCCGTTCTGCGACAAGACCACTTCCGAGAACGGACTATCGGCGGTGCGGGGCACGAAGCTGGTTCCGCAGGCAAACGCCGTGTTGCCCAATCGATAGACGTCAGCGCCCTTCCTGGCTTCCAGTCCCCCGCCGGGGATTTCCGTGACGCTGTCGAAGGACATGGGGGCGGTTTCGGTGCCCCGCACCAGAGCCTGAGAAAGAGGATGCCGTGAATGCACGGCCAATCCGCGGGCGATTGCCGTGCTGTTCTCTTCCATGGCGTCCACTCTGACAAGGCGCGGCCTGCCCATCGTCAAGGTGCCCGTTTTGTCAAAGGCCACAGTGTCGGTCTCGGCCAGTCTTTCGAGTGCCGAACCGTCCTTCACCATGATGCCCTTGCGGAAAAGCTCCCCCGCGGCGACGACCTGGACCACGGGCACGGCAAGGCCCAATGCGCATGGGCAGGTAATGATCAGGACCGCAACCGCGACCAGCATTGCCTGTTTCCAGTCTCCGCCGAGGAGGCCCCAGGCAAGAAACGAGACCAGCGCCAACAGATGCACGGCCGGCGAATAGAGCGCCGCAGCGCGATCGGCGATCCTGCGATAGCGAGCTCTTCCACCCTCGGCTGCTTCCATGAGGCCGATGATCTCCGAAAGAAGCGAATTCTTGGCAATGCGCGTCGCGCGCAGGACGAGCGAGCCGGTCAGGTTCATCGCGCCCGAACTCACCTCGCTGTTGCTGGCGACGGCGACGGGGCTGCTCTCGCCGGTGACGATGGAGAGATCCACGTCGCTTTCTCCGCTGACCACTACGCTATCGACGGGAACCCTTTCGCCTGCCGCTATCGAAATTTCATCTCCCACCGCGATCTCTTCTACCGCAATGTAACGTCGGGACCCGTCCGGATTGATCAGCAAGGCCCCGCGCGGCGCCAGCCTTGCAAGTCCGTTGATCGCCGCCCGAGCCTTTTCCCGCATGATATGATCGAGGGTCCTGCCGATCAGCAGGAAGAAGAGCAGCGAAACCGACGCGTCGAACCATGCATGTTCACCGTGATGGATGGTCTCCCACAGTGAAACGGCATAGGAGAGCGTCACGGCGAGAGAGATCGGAACGTCCATGTTGGTGCGCCCGTGGCGGAGCGCATTCCAGGCCGATTTGAAGAAGAAACGCCCCGCATAAACCAGCGCGGGCGCTGCTATCATCGCCGAGATCCAATGAAACATGTCGCGTGTCGCGGCATCTGCGCCAGACCAGACCGATACCGAAAGCAACATGATGTTGGCGGCCGCAAAGCCGGAAACGCCGATCGCCAGGAGAAGCTGATTGCGGGTTCTGTCGTTTTCGGCGGCCGAGGGGGTAAAGAGATGCGCGCGATATCCGGCCGAGTTGATCGCTGCGAGGATCTCGGACGGATCGGCGGCATGTGTCTCCATCTCCTCCTGGTAGACGCAGGTTACCCTTCGAGCCGTAAGATTGACGCGCGCCGTCTTGACGAAAGGAAGTGTCAGCAACGCCCCTTCTATGGTCGAAATGCAGCCACCGCAGTGAATATCAGGAACGCTCAAGTCCAACTGGCGCAGTCCGCCGCCGAGCGGCTGGCTGGCAAGGCGGACCTCTTCGGCACTGGATGACGTCGTGCTGAGAGCAAGCACGCTTTCCGCGTCCATGGTGCAGCAGGTCATCGGTCCAACGCCTTGGTATCGATGCGTTTGGCCTCATGCATGACGACCAAGCCGTCGTTTCGCGAGATGGCCTCGACGATCCAGTCACCCTCGGCCAGGTTGTGATCTGCTTCGAACCGTCCCTCGGCTGTTCTTCTGAGCGTGAGGTGGAGGTCTTCGTGATCTCCGACGGGTCGCTTGAAATTCAGCACGACGTCGTCGACGGCCGCAGGCGCGCCGCTCTTGTCGTGAATGTCGTAGCGGATCTGATGCCCTCTTATGGAGAGATCGCCCGCGACGCCGGAAGCCGCCATTGCCTTCATCGCCGCCGCTTTGCGGTTGAACTCCTGACTGGCGACATAGGTATTTTCCACGACCAGACCGCTCCAGCTGGAGGAGGCATAGAAGGCCATGGTGACATTCACCGCGATCACCACAGCGAAGAAGGTCGAGGTCGCAACCAGCATGTGCAGGCCTGTAAAACCTTGGGCAGAGGTCTTCATTTGGTGTCTCCCGGTGCATTGAACGCCGCGCGGTAGGTTGCCCGATCGGCGCGATCCGTATCTTCGATTACGAACAGAAATTCATTGATCGCGGCGCCGGTGGGCTTGCGCGTAACGAAGACCTTGAGCGTCGTGGCTGCGTCCGGTTCGGCATGGACGGTAAAGCGGCGAGCGTCTTCCTTGCCGAACTCGGGAATACGCATCGTCGCCCCCTCCAGCCCGACCAGGCTTATGTTCACATCCCGCGGCGTCGGCACCATGTTCAGGATCCGAAGCGTGTAGCCGTTCCGCAGTGAGCCGTCGCTTTCCAGAACATATTGGGGGTTTCGGTCGTGAACGACGTTGAGTTCAAGGCGCTCGCGAAAGGCGAGGTGGACGAGCATGGCCACGCCGACCGATGCCCAGGCGACCGCGTAAAAGACGATTCTCGGACGAAAGACGATGCGCCAGTTGAAGTGCCGGATCGCCGGGACGAAGCTTCCATCCTCGTTTCGAACCCTGGACGGCTGGACGGCCGTTCGCCCTTCGTCGGTCGCCAGTGACATGTTGCTCGCGTATTCGCTCAGCGTGGCATAGGCAATCAGGCCGCGAGGCTTTCCGAGTTTGTCCATGACACCGTCGCAGGCGTCGATGCAGAGCGCGCATGTGATGCACTCCATCTGCTGTCCGTCGCGAATGTCGATACCCATCGGGCACACCGCCACGCAGGCATTGCAATCGACGCAATCGCCCACCGGCAAGCCTTTGGCTTGCGCCTTTTTCGCGTGACGCGACCGCTGCTCGCCCCGCCAGTCATGATAGGTGACGACGAGAGAATTCTCGTCGAGCATCGCACCCTGGATGCGTGGCCACGGGCACATATAGGTGCAAACCTGCTCGCGCATGAGGCCGCCGAGCACATAGGTCGTCGCAGTAAGGACGGCGACCGTGGCGTAGGCGGCTGCAGGAGCGCGGCCAGTGAACAGCGAAACAAGCAGGCTCGGCGCGTCGGCAAAATAAAAAATCCACGCTCCGCCCGTGGCGACGCCGATCAGCAGCCAGATCGAATGTTTGACGACACGCTTCCTCAGCTTGGCAAAGCTCATGGGAGCGGCGTCAAGCTTCATTCGCGCGTTTCGATCGCCTTCGATCGCGCGTTCGACGACGAGAAAGAGATCGACCCAGACGGTCTGCGGACAGGCGTAGCCGCACCAGGCGCGGCCGACCGCGGAAGTGACGAGAAACAGGCCGAACCCCGCCATGACGAGGAGACCAGCCACATAATAAAATTCCTGAGGCCAGATTTCGATGAAGAAAAAGAAGAAGCGTCGTGAGGAAAGGTCGATGAGGATTGCCTGGTCAGGCGCGTAAGGACCGCGATCCCAGCGAATCCATGGCGCGAGATAGTAGATGCCGAGCGTGACCAGCATGACGATCCATTTGAATCGACGGAATCGCCCCTCTGCACGCTTGGGAAAAACCTTCTTCCGAGGTGCATAGAGAGGCTGCCGATTGCGACGGGCGTTGACCGGCTCGACGCTGAGCCGTTCGATGCTGTCGGGATCTGGTGCAGTGTAGAGGTTCATGGGACCTATCCGATTTCACCCGACCTTGTCCCATCCGCCGCGCATCCTTTCCTTGATACAGATCAAGACGAAGGTCTTCCCGCCAATGGAAAAGGCCACGCCCTGGAGAGAGGGCGTGGCCTGGAGGAACCGCGGGGAACGAACACCGCTGGGACGTCCTCGACAAGTCTGCAGCTAGCGGCTTGTCTGCTCGTGGTCTTTGAGGCAGGTCAAACTGATGATCGAACTGCCGATCTTTGCCGGATCATCCTGATCGGACGGTGGCGGCAGGGCCTTGGCGCGCGCCGACACACGTGATCGTATCGCTGCGCGCGGCGTGCCGTAGAGATCGAGGATCGGATTGTGGCCGTGAGCCGCCATAGCTCTGCTCCTTACGTTCCGCCGCCAAGCGAATGCACGAAGATCGTCAGTTCCTTGACCGTCGTATCGCCGAGGCGCCCTGCCCAGGCGGGCATGACGCCATGCTTCGGAGAAGCGACCTGGCGGATGATCGCATCCTCGCCGCGGGCCTTCAGCCAGATCGCATCAGCGAGATCCGGCGCGCCCATTTCGGCTTTTCCTTTGGCATCCTCGCCGTGACATGCGGCACAGTTGTCGACGAAGACCTGTTTTCCCGCCTCTGCGAGACCGGGGTCCGACGGTGTATTGGTCAGCCCCCAGACGTAAGCCGCGACCTGCCTTGTCTGGATGGGATCCAGAACATCGACAAAGGGCGGCATCTCGGAAGCATGAGTGTCCGTATCCCCGTCGAAGCGAATCCCATGCGCGATCGTCGTCTGGATGGCATCCAGGTCTCCGCCCCACAGCCAATCGTCGTCGTTGAGGTTCGGAAATCCAGGACCGCCGCTTGCTCCCGAGCCGTGGCATGGCGCACAATTCACCTTGAATGCTGACGCGCCGCCGGCGATTGCGAATTCGCGAAGGGCAGAATCGGAATCGATTTCCTGTACCGTCTTGGCGGCGATCAGATCATGAAATTGCATTTGCGATGCCTTGGCCTGGTCCAGGTTCTGCTGCAGTTCGGCGCGGCTGGAAAAACCGAGCATGCCCTTCGTAGCGTCGGTAATCATCGGGATCGCGGGATATGCGATCGCATAGCCCAACGCCCAGACAATGGTGGCGTAGAAGGTCCACACCCACCAGCGGGGCATCGGATTGTTGAGTTCGCGGATGCCGTCCCATTCATGTCCGGTCGTTTCGACGCCGCTAAATTCATCGATATGTTTTTCCGACATCTCAATCATCCTTCAAGGGAATATCGGCGGCCTCTTTCGCCGTCTGCTTGCTGCCTGGGCGAAGGGTGAACACAACCACGCCGACGAAGAATGCCGCCATTGCCAAAAGGCCCCAGCTGTCGGCGAAGTGTCTCATTGCAGTGTAGGTTTCCATGGATCACCTCACCGGTAGCCGGTCGCATCGTCGTAGGTCGAGAAATCGACCAACGTTCCGAGCATCTGCAGGTAGGCCACTAAGGCATCCATTTCGGTCAGCGCAGCGGGATCGCCGTCGAAATCGCCGGTCTTCGCCTTCGGATAGCGGGCAAGCAGGGCCGTCGTATCTGCGTTCGGATCGGCTTGGGCCTTCATGTCGGCTTCCGCATTCGCCAGCATGTCGTCGTTATAAGGTACGCCCACGTCCTCGTTGGCCTTCAGGTCCATTCCCACGTCCTTGACCGTCACCCGTTGCTCTTTGAGGAAGGCGTAACTCGGCATGATCGACTCCGGCACCACTGCCCGGGGATCGGCGAGATGCTGGACATGCCATTCGTTGGAATAGCGTCCGCCGACGCGGGCCAGATCCGGCCCGGTTCGTTTGGATCCCCATTGGAAAGGATGATCGTACATGGACTCGGCCGCGAGCGAGTAATGGCCGTAGCGTTCCACCTCGTCGCGGAACGGTCTGATCATCTGGCTGTGGCAGAGGTAGCAGCCTTCGCGGATGTAGATGTTTCGTCCGGCCAGCTCGAGCGGCGTATACGGCCGCATGCCTTCCACCTTTTCAATCGTGTTCTGCAGGTAGAACAGCGGTGCGATTTCGACGATGCCGCCGATGCTCACGACGAGCAGCGAGCCGACGAGAAGAAGCGTCGCGTTCTTCTCGAGGATCTTATGTTTATCAAGTATCGATGCCATGTCTCACCTCACTCGGCAGGCTGTGCTTGGGGCACGAAAGTGGTTGGGATCGCAGCTTCGTCACGCACGCGGCCGCGGATCGTCATGAACACGTTCCAGGCCATGACGAGACCACCCGCCAGGTAAAGCGTTCCGCCCACCGCGCGCAGCACGTAGTAGGGGAACATGGCCGCGACCGTCTCCGCGAAGGAATAGACGAGGAAGCCCTGGGAATTGTACTCGCGCCACATCAGCCCCTGCTGGATGCCGGCAACCCAAAGCACGGCGGCGTAGATGACGATTCCGAGGGTTGCGAGCCAGAAGTGCCAGTTGACCATCCGCGGGCTGTAGAGGCGCTCGCGTCCCCATAGCTTCGGCGTCAGATAATAGATCGCGCCGAAGGTGATCATTCCCACCCAGCCGAGCGCGCCGGAATGCACATGACCGATCGTCCATTCTGTGTAATGGCTGAGCGAATTGACTGTCTTCACCGACATCATCGGACCTTCGAAGGTCGACATCCCGTAAAAGGCGATGGCGACGATCATCATGCGGATGATCGGATCGGTGCGGATTTTGTCCCAGGCGCCCGAAAGGGTCATGAGACCGTTGATCATGCCGCCCCAGGAGGGCATCCAGAGCATCACCGAGAAAACCATGCCGAGTGTCTGGGCCCAGTCGGGCAGTGCCGTGTAATGCAGATGATGGGGCCCGGCCCAGATGTACATGAAGATCAGTGCCCAGAAGTGGATGATCGAAAGCCGGTATGAATAGACGGGTCGGTTGGCCTGCTTCGGCACGAAGTAGTACATCATGCCCAGGAAGCCGGCGGTGAGGAAGAAGCCGACGGCGTTGTGGCCGTACCACCATTGGGTCAGCGCGTCCTGTACGCCCGAGAAGGCGGAATAGCTTTTGGAGCCGAGAAACGACGCCGGAACCGCCAGGTTGTTGACCACATGCAGCATCGCGATGGTGACGATGAAGCCGAGATAGAACCAGTTTGCCACGTAGATGTGCGGCTCTTTGCGCTTGAGGATCGTCCCAAGATACACGGCGAGATAGGCGACCCAAACGATGGTCAGCCAGAGGTCGACGTACCATTCGGGTTCGGCATATTCGCGGGCTTGGGTGATTCCGAGGACATATCCGGTCGCAGCCATCACGATAAAAAGCTGGTAACCCCAGAATACGAACCAGGCGAGGTTCCCGCCGAAAAGACGTGCGCGGCAGGTGCGCTGCACGACATAAAACGACGTCATGATGAGGGCGTTGCCACCGAAGGCGAAGATAACCGCCGACGTGTGAACCGGCCGCAGCCTTCCGAAATTGAGATAAGGCGCAATGTTGAGGTCGGGAAAGGCCAGTTGCAGCGCGACGATCGCGCCCACCAGGAAGCCGACCACGCCCCAGAACACCGTGGCGATCAAGCCATAACGCACCACTTCGTCGAAATAGCCGGATATGTCGACTTTGCGTTGCTGGCCTGCCGGTGAAAAGTCCACGTTCCTGACCAGCAGCAAAGCGCCGATGACGAGGCAGAGGCAAAGTATGCCCATATGGATCGCAAAGAGATGATCATGGGCGAATGCGGCTCCTAGCAACGCTAGAAACGCCGCGACCGTGATCACCATCGTTTCCGTTGTGTAATTCATGATGTCGTCCCCAGTGCACAGACGACCGCGTCGCGGCCGGCTTTCTCGGCAGGACTGTCACGAAGCTGCGAATTACTCCTTGATCTACATCAACGAGCGGACAGTAAGACCGGCGCGGACCGCCGCAGTTACAAACTGTTACAAACTTTCACCCTTTGGCACCGTCCGCTCATTCCGGTGTGACGCAGGGGCGTTCTAGTACATGTCCTGACAATGGGGGACACGACGATGCTGATGCAGAAAAACCAAGCGTTCGAACATGCCGAAATGACGAACGAAACGATCTATGCCGGTCGATCTTTGTCCGCGCTCTTCCTCTCCTCCGCAATGGAGTCCATCTCCGCCGGGAGAGCCATCTGCTGGGAGGGCGACGAGGCGAAACATCTCTTCCAGGTCGTGGAGGGGGTTGTTCGTCTCTATCGCATCGTCGGGGAGGGCCGCCGTGTGATAACCGCGTTTTGCTTCGCCGGCGACCTGATCGGTGCATCGCTGCAACGCGATTTCCTCTTCACCGCGGAAGCCGTGACCGAATGCCGGATTCGCCGCGTATCCCGGAAAAGCTTCCACGACGAAGTCGCCCGGTCGGATGCTCTTCACACCGCATACATTTCCCTGCTCTGCCAGGAGACGGCTGCCGCACACGAACAGATGGTACTGCTCTCGAAGAAGAATGCAGAAGAGCGCCTGTGCAGTTTCATCGCGAAGCTTGTATCCCGCCGCAATCCCCAGGCGCGGCAGAGCCTGCTGCGCGTCCCCATGAACCGGCAGGACATTGCAGACCATCTCGGTTTGACCATTGAAACCGTGTCTCGCACCCTCACCAAACTTGCATCGCGAAACGTCGTCGCTCCAGAGGGCAGGCATGATTTGCGAATCGTCAATCGCGCCCTTCTTAAGCAGTTGTCCGGCGACGCTGATGATTTTTCGGAGAAATCCTGTCATAGGGTCAGCTTGCACTGACGTAACGAAGCCGCAGGATCGACGTTCATGCCTCACCGCCTCATATCACCGCGAACCGTATCGTCCCAGGAACTGGATGCCATGGTGCACGTGCTGGACGGAGCCGACATCCTGATCCATCGTTTTGAGGGAACTGTCACGCATTGGTCCATTGGCTGCGAGAACATGTATGGCTGGGCAAGAGAGGAAGCGGTCGGGGAGGAGGTGCACGAATTGCTGGCGACGCAGTTCCCCGAACCGGTGGAAAACATCCGCAACCAACTGAAGTCGCGCGGCTTCTGGCAGGGTGAAATCATTCATCGTCACAAGAGCGGGCACGAGATTCATGTTGCCTCTCGTTGCGTGCTGGTCAATTTGCCGGATGGCGATCTTGCCGTCATCCAGACAAACAGCGACGTCAGCGCGTTGAAGCGAGCGCAAGAGGTAGTCAAATCCCGCGAAGCGCATCTGAGCTCGATCCTGGACACCGTGCCGGATGCCATGGTGGTGATCGATGACAAGGGAATGGTGCTTTCGTTCAGCAAGGCTGCCGAGAAGCTGTTTGGAATGTCTTCCGATCAAATTTGCGGCCGCAACGTCAGCAACCTGATGCCGAACCCCTATCGCGATGCCCACGACGGCTACATCGACCACTATATCGATACGGGCGAGAAACGTATCATCGGCTACGGGCGTGTCGTCACCGGTCAGCGGGCCGACGGTTCGCAATTTCCGATGGAACTCCACGTCGGCGAAGCGACGGCAAACGGAGAGCGGATATTCACCGGTTTTATCCGCGATCTCACCAGCCGTTACAAAATCGAGGAAGATCTTCGCCAGTCACAGAAGATGGAAGCTGTCGGGCAGTTGACCGGAGGCATCGCGCACGACTTCAACAACCTCCTCACCGTCATCAGCGGCAATCTCGAAATGATCGAGGACAAACTGCCGCCCGGCAACCTTCGTGAAATCCTGGGAGAGGCTCAGGCCGCGGCGGAGGACGGAGCTGTTCTCACGGCTCAACTGCTCGCTTTCGGTCGCCGACAGCCGTTGAATCCGAAGCACGCCGATCTTGGTCAAGTTGTGAGCGGCTTCTCGGATCTGCTCCGTCGAACGCTCGGCGAAAATATCAGGTTGTCGACCGTCATCGATGGATCTGGCCTGAACGTCCTTGTGGACAGCTCGCAGCTCCAGAATGCCATTCTGAACATCGCTTTGAACGCAAGGGACGCCATGCCCAGGGGCGGCAGTCTGACGACGACGATCTCGCGCGTCTATCTCGATGCCGACTATGCGAAAATGTATCCGGAGCTACGCAGCGGCAATTTCGTGCTGGTCACGATGACGGATACCGGTTCCGGCATGACGGAGGAGGTCAGGAAGCATGCGATTGAGCCATTTTTCACGACAAAGGAAGTCGGCTCGGGCACAGGTCTCGGACTGAGCATGGTCTACGGCTTCGTCAAGCAATCGGGTGGGCATCTGCAGATTTACAGTGAGGTGGGGCGCGGCACGACAGTCCGGATATATCTCCCCGCAACCAATGGCGGGAAGCCTCAAGAGGCGGCACCGGACCATGGCGCGGGTGAGAGCCAACTGCCGCAAGGGGACGAAGTCGTGCTCGTCGTCGAAGATGACGCCCGTGTTCGCCGCGTAGCCGTCGCCAGGCTCGCCTCGATGGGCTATACGGTGCGCGAAGCCGAAAACGGTCACCGCGCGCTCGATCTCCTCAAGGAAAACACTGACGTCGCGCTGCTTTTTACCGACATCGTGATGCCGGGCGGGATGACGGGTGACGAGCTCGCAAGAGAGGTGCGTATTTTACGGCCGGACATTGCCGTGCTCTTCACGTCGGGATATTCCGAACCGGGTCTCGCGGGCAATGATACGGTTCCGGGCGCCCGGTGGCTGCGCAAACCCTATACCGCCAAGGAGCTGGCGTTGAGGATCCGCGAACTTCTCGACGCAAGGTGACATCTGTCGGCGGTGCAGCTCACCCGCTCTTGCGCCTTCGCCCGCGCGGTGCGTGTGGTTTCTCCCGCGTTTGACCCGCATCAAAGAACCGGCGTCCTGCATGTCTTAAAAAACGTCCGCGAGGCCGAACCGGACCTCGGAGAACAGGAGATATGCAAATGCGTTTGAAATTCGGTCTGATCGCTGCAACGGCAGCCTTGATCGCTTCGGCTGCACCGTTGATGGCTGCTGACCACCAGGTTCAGATGCTGAACAAGGGCGCGGACGGCGCGATGGTGTTTGAGCCCGGCTTCCTGAAGATCGCTCCGGGCGATACTGTCACGTTCATTCCCACGGACAAGAGCCACAACGTCGAGACGTTCAAGGGTCTCATTCCCGATGGCGTTCCCGAGTTCAAATCCAGGCCGAGCGAGCAGTATCAGGCGAAGTTCGATATTCCGGGCGCATATGTCCTGAAGTGCACGCCGCATGTGGGCATGGGCATGGTTGCATTGATCCAGGTCGGCGACAACCCGGCCAACCTTGACGCGATCAAGATCGCCAAGGTGCCGAACATGGCGCGCAAGAGGCTGGATGCCGACCTCGCGCAGATCACCCCGGCTCAGATCACCCAGTGATTGACCGACAGGTGCGGACGGCACGCTTGCGCGCCGTCCCGCACCGTCCCGTTCAGCGCGTGCTGCTTCGCGATTATCGGCACGGCAGCTCGCGGCAGCGTCGCATTGCTCAGGCCGCCTCCGTTTGCGCAGCTGCATCGGGACGCGACGGCGGTTCGTCCTTCATTGCCCGTTGAAGCAACCTGATGATCTCCCGCTCCGACTTGATATGCCGGCGCATCGAACAGCAGAACGAACGCAGCTGATATCCTACGGCTTCCCAGGAGAGCCGGCAGCGCCCCTCGCTCAGGGTTTCCAGCGTGAAGACGAGGTGCTGAGCCGCATCATGATCGAATAGGCGACCGGCTTGCCGGTGTTCCCTCGCATCGGACAGCTCCTCGACCTCCATGATCAGTCCGAGCGCCGACGAGACCAAATGCTCTTCGAGCTGGTGCGTCGTCAGCAACAGCGGGATCAGACCGCGTGAAAGACGGCGGCAGAGGCCTTCATCGATATGGCAAGGCAGAAAGTCGGCAATTGCCTGCAGCACGTCGCACCACGACATAAGCTGCTCATAGCAGCTCTCGAGTTCTCCGAAACTGTCCGGGATTGGGTTCTTCATCCTATTACCTCTGCAGCAACAAGCTGGCGGGCCATGGCAGCGCGCCGAGCAAGGGCTGGTTTCTCGCTCAAGCGGCCTTGCTGTGCGTGCGCCCATGCGAACTGAAATAGGCGTCGAATGCCGCGGCAACGGCGCGGACCATGAACCGTGCGTCTTGAGACACGACAATCCGATCTCCGCAAATCGCCGCGACGCCATCGGCGACAAGCTCACTGAGCCGATCGTTTCGGTCGATGAGGAATTCGATGTCAAAACCCGACTCTTTGCTCAATCCTGCGAGATCGACTTCGAAATCACACATAAGCCGTTCGATTATTTTGGCCCGGAGCTTATCTTCCTCGGTGAGAAGATATCCCTTGGCTGTCGGCAGGATGCCGGAAGCAACCCGCTCCTGATATAGCCCCAATGGCACATGGTTCTGGACATAGCCGATCGGCAGCCGCCCGATCGCCGAAGCACCGAGGCCGATCAGCGTATCGCAGTCATCCGTCGTGTAACCTTGGAAATTCCTTCTCATCGTGCCGTTGCGCGCAGCGATCGCGAGTTGATCGTCCGGCAGCGCAAAATGATCGAGCCCGATGCGCGCATATCCGGCCTTCGCAAGCTCTTCCGCGATGGCTTCGGCCTGCTCGTTTCGCTGTTTTGCATCCGGAAGCGACGCTTCATCTATGAGGCGCTGGTGCTTCTTGAAGGTCGGTATGTGCGCATAACCGAAAACGGCGAAACGCTCCGGACGCAGCTGCGCGGCCAGTCTGACGGTGTCGATGCAGGATTGCACGGTCTGGTTCGGAAGGCCGTAGATCAAATCGAAGTTGATACTGGAGATGCCCACGGAGCGTAGCCCGCTGACCGCAATCTCCGTCTGTTCGAAGGATTGTGTTCGGTTGATCGCGGCTTGCACGATCGGGTCGAAGCTCTGAACGCCGAGGCTTGCGCGATCGACACCGCTTTCACCGAGCGCCTCGATCATTGGAGCAGCCAATGTGCGTGGATCGATTTCAACCGCGATACTCGCATCTGCCTCAAACCGGAAGGCGCTCCGCAGCTTGGCCATGATTGCGGCAAACTCCTGCGGCTTCATAATCGTGGGGGTGCCGCCACCGAAATGAACGTTCTTGACGGGGACGTCGTTTCCGGCCGCGAAGGATACAAGCTCGATCTCCTGGCTCATGACATCCAGGTATTCGCGAACCGGACCATCCTGCCGGGTGATGCTCGTGTGACAACCGCAGTACCAGCACATCGAGCGGCAGAATGGGACGTGGAGATAGACGGAGACGGGTCCGGCTTTTGCGATGTTGGCGAGTCCCCTCGCATATTCATCCGGCCCCACCGTGGCTGAAAAGGCTGGCGCCGTTGGATAGCTCGTGTAGCGCGGGAACCGCGCGTCGCCATACTTGGCGACCAGACAGTCGGACATTGTCGCATCCTTTGACAAAACAGAATGGTTTATGACGTCAAAGCGCGCGATCTTCCTTGTTCTAGGTCAATGTTGGCGTCCACTGGTGAAATCGTCGCCCATCTCAGCTCGGCGTCAAAGTCGGCCCGCTGATCCATCCGCTCGCGGGCAACGCGTTCCGACACACGCCGTCATGCCCCCAAGTTCCATGAGTTGCCGCACGGCAAATGATGTGGAGTTGACCGAGGTCAAAGTGTCTTTGTGCTGATCTCGTACCTTGAGAGGGAGCACCACTGGCCGGCAGCAGTTCATGCAACGCAGGCTCCTGCTCAACGGAGATGCCGGCTCAAAGGAGATGAAAGTGCCGCACGATGTCGTCACAGCAAGCCTGAATGCGCGAGATAAGTCTGGGCGCATCGATGTGCGTTTCGGCGCAGACATGAAAACCGTCATTGTCTCCAGGCGCGCTCTGCTCTCCGTAGCCTCGCCACCTCGCGCAACCGAAGTCCGTTTCCTTCAATATGTCGACGCGTTCTGCGAAATCGCGGCGAGCGGCCTCGGTTCAAAGGAGGCCGGCGGTGACGTGGTCATGATCACTGCAAATGATGTCCGCAGATGGCGCCGCGCGTGGCAATCGTCCGAAATGGCGGGGATACTGACTGCACATCGCTCGATGCCGCCGGACGCAGCGTCGTCAAAGCGCGTCGCATAAATTTGCGCCGCGCCGCTCGGCATTCCGGAAGTTTCATTCCGGCACTTTCGTCATTTTAGGATCATTGGCGTTGCCTTCCAGCGTAAGCGAGCAAGCCGCGTTCGTCGCCATCATATTCGTCATCGTCGCCGGAGAGTTGCACCAGCATTCCATATTTCACGATGCGAACGCAATGACGGCCGGCCGATACCAGGATCCCTTTGTTCGCCAGCTTCGTCATCATTCGCGACACGGTTTCGATCGTCAGGCCGAGATAGTCGGCAATGTCGAGCCGGGTCATCGGCAGCTCGACAATGGCATTGGACCGGCTATGGCCCGGGTCACGATGAAGCTGCTTCAGCAGGAAGCTGCAGACCCGCTCCTCGGCGTTCTTGCAGGACAGCAGCACCATCTGGTTCTGGGCGGCGGCCATCTCGTCGCGAAGGCGGGCAAAGACCTCTGGCCGCAGCGCCGGCGAGTTGCCGACTTCGGCCTCGAAAGCCTTGCGCGAGAGGCGGCGGACCCTGGTGTCGGTGATGGCTTCGGCGCTGTAGAGATAGTGGTTCTTCAAAGACACGCCGACGATGTCGCCAGCTTGCAGAAAGCCGGTGATGACCCGGCGGCCATCGGAGATGATCCTGAAGATGCGCAGGTTTCCTTCCACCACTTCGAAGAGGTGTTTGGCGGCGTCGCCCTCGAAGAACAGCGATTCCCCGGCTGCCAGACGTTCGACCGGCTGCTTGTTGAAAAGCGCCTGCAGGCAGCTCTGTTCGGAGCCGAGAAGCACCGCATTGGCGATTTCCAGCGCGTGATGAAAATTGGTTGTCTGCAGCATGACCGTTCCCTCTGTGCTGTCGATGAGGACAACTAACCCGACGCTGGTGACACGCTGATGCCACGCGTGTTAAAGACGGTGCCATTGGGTAACAGTCTGTAACAAGCAGCGGCTTGACGGATGGGCGATGGCAACACTTCAGCATGACGCGCATCTTCTCGTCGTTGACGACGATCCGCGCATTCGTCAGATGCTGACGCGCTATTTCGAGGGCGAGGGTTACACCGTCTCTTCCGCTTCTGACGGCATCGAGATGCGGGTACGCCTGCGTCAGCAGAGTTTCGATGCCATCCTGCTTGACCTTGTGCTTCCCGGCGGCACGGACGGGCTTGATCTTGCCCGCGAAATTCGCGCCCAATCCGATGTTCCGATCATGATGCTGACGGGCCGCGACGACGTCGTCGACCGGATCGTCGGTCTGGAAGTCGGCGCCGACGATTACATCGCCAAACCCTTCCATCTCAGAGAAGTCCACGCACGGTTGAAGTCGATCCTGCGCCGCCGGCAATCTTCGGCACGCAATGCCGAGCCGGTCAGCGAGGAGATCATCGGTTTCGAGGATTGGAAGCTCAATCTCAGCCGCCGGCAGCTTCTCGATCCCGACGGCGCGGAGATCGAGTTGACGACCGGCGAATTCGACATGCTGGCAACCTTCGTGCGGCATGCCGGCCGGGTGCTAACCCGTGACGTGCTGATGGATCTGACCCGGGGCCGAAACCTCGAAGCCTTCGACCGGACGATCGATGCCCAGATCGTCCGGCTGCGCCGCAAGATCGAAACAGATCCGAAGAGACCGCAATTCATCAAGGCCGTACGCGGCGTCGGTTACGTCTTTACTGCCAGGCTGGATTGACGAGTTCAGGACATGGTGATGCTTGCGGCGGCCACTTCCGTCGTCGTCCGCCGATGGTTTCGTGAAGCAGTTGCATCGTCAGATGTTTTTGCGCACGGGATAGGATGACTCCGGCCCGCACTCCTCGACATATCGCAAGAGACGAGATCAAGCCGACGTGCGCAATGTGCCATGAACGTCGTCAAGAATCGCTTTGCGATGAATCAATGCGCCGCCGGGCGCCGCCTTCATCATCCCCGCCGAACAAACATCGCGAAGGGATGAGATCATGACGAACAAATTGATGAAGGCCGCAGTGGTGCGCGAATTCGGCAAACCGCTCGCAATCGAATGCGTGCCGGTGCCTGTGCCCGGGCCGGGCGAAATTCTGGTGAAGGTCGTCGCATGCGGCGTCTGCCATACCGATCTGCACGCAGCCGAAGGTGACTGGCCTGTCAAGCCGACGCCGCCCTTCATTCCAGGCCATGAGGCAGCGGGCATCGTGACCGCCCTCGGTCCCGGTGTCACTGATTTCAAGGAAGGCGATGCGGTCGGCGTCGCCTGGTTGCACGATGCCTGCCTTCGCTGCGAATATTGCGAAACCGGCTGGGAAACGCTCTGCGAACACCAACACAATACCGGCTACAGCTGCAACGGCGGCTTTGCCGAATATGTCATCGCCTCCGCCGCTTTCGCCGCCCGCCTTCCCAAAAATGTCGACTTCGCCGAGATTGCGCCGATCCTCTGCGCCGGCGTCACGACGTATAAGGGCTTGAAGGAAACCGAGGCGCGCCCAGGTGAGTGGGTGGCGATATCGGGGATCGGCGGGCTGGGCCACGTCGCGATCCAATATGCCAAGGCGATGGGCCTCAAGGTGGTTGCGCTCGACGTCGCCGCCGCCAAGCTCGACCTTGCCCGCCAGGTAGGCGCCGATCTCGCACTCAATGCGCTTTCCGAAGACACGATCGAGAAAGTGCTGAAGGTGACGAGCGGCGGAGCGCATGGCGTGCTTGTCACCGCCGTCTCGCCGCCCGCCTTCTCGCAGGCCCTCAGTATGGTACGCCGCAAAGGCACCATTAGTCTTGTCGGCCTGCCGCCGGGCAATTTCCCGACACCGATCTTCGACGTGGTGCTGAAGCGCATCACCGTGCGTGGTTCGATCGTCGGGACACGCCGCGACCTCGATGAAGCGCTCGCCTTCGCCGCAGAAGGTCGCGTCCGAGCCGAGATCGCCACCGCGCCGCTCGATGACATCAACGACATCTTTGACGGGCTGAAGGCGGGAACGATCGAGGGGCGCATGGTGCTCGACATCGCCGGACAGGCGAGCGCAGTCGCAACTCCGGGGCAGTCCGCGGCATAGCCGGCCGCTGCGCAGCGTTCCCGCCGGCCGAAGCGGCGGGGACACAGGCGGCGCGTCGCCCAATACCCTGTTCATCTGCCCGCACCGTTTTCCTTGCCTTTTTGATTTTGACGCTGATCAAAGCATTTCGCTTTCATCGCAGTTACCTTCGTTCCACTGGTTTCGTCGGCAAATGCCGACGCGTTCGAAAGCTTCAGAGCGCCACCAGCATGATCCCAAACCTGTCTTTGTCAGGAGTTGAAAATGCTCGTTCAAGCCATCATGACCTCACCGCCGATCACCGTAACGGCATCCTGTTTCGTTGCCGACGCCGCGAAGTTAATGCTCGACAACAGGATCAGCGGCCTGCCGGTCGTTGATGCGAACGGAGCGCTCGTCGGCATCGTCAGCGAAGGCGATTTCCTGCGCCGCAGTGAACTGAACACGGAGCGCAAGCGTTCCTGGCTGCTCGAATGGCTGACCAGCCCCGGCAAGATCGCCGACGAATATGTCCGCGCGCACGGGCGACGGGTCGAGGAAGTGATGACCGCCCCGGTCAGCGCGATCGCGCCAACCGCCTCGATTTCCGACGCCGTCAGGCTGATGGAGCGCCAGGATATCAAGCGTCTGCCCGTCGTCGCCAATGGCAGGCTCGTCGGCATCGTTGCCCGCTCCGACCTGCTGCGCGCACTCTCGCAGGCCCTGCCGGCCGCCGCCGTTTCCGCAAACGATGCGCAGATCCAGGCGGCGATCGACGCCGAGCTTGCCCGGCAGAGCTGGAGCCGCAATGGCTTCATCCATTGCCGGGTGACGAACGGCGTTGCCGAGTTGAACGGCACCATCTTCGACGAACGCGAACGTCTCGCCGCGAAAGTCGCGGTCGAGAATGTTCCGGGCGTGACGTCGATCAAGGACCAACTCGTCTGGATCGATCCCTATTACGGCGTCGCAATCCCGCCGCCGGAGAGCGAAGCCAGACAGGCCTGAATTCGAGGGAAGATCATGGAACACCCGGCTCCCAACGTTCGCATGGCGCAGCTGCTGGCCACCTCGATGCTTGCAACGTCGGCACCGTTCGTACTTCTCGTTCCCGACATGGAAAAACTCGTCGTCGCATCGGAAGGGTGAGGGGTCAGGACGTCAAATGCCGAAAAACCTGTTCGGTTTCGTGCTCCTCATGGGTCGCCATCATCAGATCGCGATCGCCGCCCTTTCGATCCTCCTCTTCCTCGCCGGTACGGCGCCGCTTGAGGTGCAAAGGCGCATCATCAACGCGGCCACTGGGGGCGCTTCCTACCAGGCCATCCTGATTCTTGTTTTCGCTTACCTCGGCCTCGCCCTGCTGGAAGGTCTGACAAAGCTGGCGCTGAACCTCTATCGCGGATGGATCGGCGAGGTCGCGATCCGCTGGCTTCGCATGGGCGTGCTCGCCGCATCCGAGTGCTCTCGCGAATCTCCCGTCGATGCGCTCGCCGAAGGTGTCCAGCTTTCGATCGTCCTGGCCGAGGCGGAACCCGTCGGCGGCTTCGTCGGCACCAGCGTTTCGGAGCCCCTCCTGCAGGCCGGCATCCTGATTGCGGTTGGCGGTTACATGATCTACCTGCAGCCGCTGATGGCGCTTGCCGTCGCCGTCGTCTTCTTGCCGCAGATCGGCTTCGTGCCGCTGATGCAAATGGCGATCAACCGCCGGGTCGAGACCAAGATCACGGTGATGCGACACGTCAGCGAGGGCATGGTTCGGCACGTCGTCACCAGCGATGCTCTCGATGCCCAGAGCGGCCGGGTGCAGCGGCTCTTCTCGACCAATATGAGCATCTACCGGATCAAGTTCACCATGAATTTTCTGATGAATCTGATGACGCAGGTCGGCTATGTCGGCATCTTCGCGCTCGGGGGCTATTATGTCGTCACCGGCAAGACCGAGATAGGAACCGTCGTCGCCTTCATCTCCGGTCTGTCCAAGATCACTGATCCCTGGGGAGAACTGGTTGACTGGTACCGCGACCTCAAAGTCACTCAGGTCAAATACGCCCTGATCCGCGATGCGAGCGATGCCGCCACCACTTTGCGGGGCGAAGGCGTCTCCAGGGACGAAGTGCCGGCGCTAACGCGCTAAAGGCTTGAATCGCGGATAGGGTTGTCTGTTCGGGTGTCCGCCGCCGCCTTCCCGATTTCGTTCTACGCTTGTCGCGGAATTTTGAGCACGCCTTGCGGCTACCTACGACAACATCCGTCCCGTTCGGCGCAGGTTATCGTGCCATCCCAAGGCTTCTTCGATCAGATGCGGCGTATGCCCGCCGCGCAGCAGCGCCCGCCGATGATAATCCGCGAGTAGCTCGCGGTAGCTTGGGTGCACACAATTGGCAATAATGACTTTGGCGCGTTCCCGCGGCGCCAGTCCGCGAAGATCGGCAAGACCGATTTCGGTAACGAGGATGTCGACATCATGCTCGGTATGATCGACATGGCTGACCATCGGCACGACGCGTGAGATCGCCCCGTCCTTGGCAAGCGATTTTGTCACGAAGATCGACATATAGGCGTTACGGGCGAAATCGCCGGAGCCGCCTATACCGTTCATCATGTGTGTGCCGCCGATATGGGTCGAGTTGACGTTGCCGTAGATGTCCAATTCCAATGCCGTGTTGATCGCGATGATACCGAGCCGGCGGATGACTTCGGGATGGTTGCTGATCTCCTGCGGCCGCAGCACCAGCCGCTGCTTGTAATGCCCGATCTCGGAAAGCACGCTGCGATGCCTTTGCGCCGAGAGCGTCATGGAAGATCCGGAAGCAAAGGCGAGCTTGCCGGCATCGATCAGATCGAAGGTCGAATCCTGCAGCACCTCGGAATAGAGGGTGAGATCGTGGAAGGGCGTCGCGGTGAAGCCATAAAGCACCGCATTGGCGATCGTTCCGATGCCTGCCTGCAGCGGCTGCAGCCTTTCCGTCAACCGGCCACGCCGCACCTCGTGCGACAGGAATTCTGTCAGATGGCCAGCGATCGCGTTGGTCTGCGCATCCAGCGGCGCCACCGTAGAGGCACTGTCGCTGCTTTGCGTGACGACGATTGCCGCAATCTTTTCCGCAGGGATAGGAATGAACGGTACGCCGATGCGGCAGTCGGGCGCCACGATCGGGATTGCCTCGCGGCTCGGCCGCTTGGTCGGAATGTAGACGTCGTGGAGTCCCTCGAGAGCTTCCGGCTGAGAGAGGTTGATCTCGACGATCACTTTCGGGGCGAGAATCGCGAAACTCGCCGAATTTCCGACGGAGGTGGTCGGCACGATGCCGCCATCTTCTGTAATCGCGGTTGCTTCGACGACGGCGACGTCGACTGGCGGGACTTGTCCGCTGCGCAGGGACTCGACGGTCTCGGAAAGATGCTGGTCGATGAACATCACCTCGCCGGCATTGATCGCCTCGCGCATGACCGGGTCCGATTGGAAAGGCAGGCGCCGCGCGACGGCATGCGCCTCGACGAGGGTTCGATCGAGATTGTGGCCAAGCGAGGCGCCAGTCATCAGCGTAATCCTCAGCGGATCGCGCCTTGCCCTTTCCGCCAGCGCCAGCGGCACGGCCTTGGCCTCGCCGGCCTGCGTAAAGCCGCTCATGCCGACGGTCATCCCATTGGTAATCAGGAGCGCCGCTTCCTCGGCGCCGACAATACGATCCCAGAGCTTCGCGCTGCGGAGACGGTTTCTGAACATAGCGAGCGATCCTCAATGCGACATTGGAACGGGGAGGTTGATGTCCCTGACGGCGTCTCGGCCGTCATGTCATTCTGGCGGCGTAGCGGCCTTGCACATTGACACGGCTCAAAAACCTGACGGGGATCGTGCGGGGGACATGGCGATACCTTCGCCGGCGTCACAAAACTCTTGGAATTCGCTTTATTGACCCGGATCAACGACGTCCCGGCTATTGCGGCCTATCGCTGTTCATGTCGATGAAACCAAGTGGAGAGAAGGCTATGAACAACATTGCGTTGAGACAGGCCATTCTGGACGAACTCGAATTCGAGCCAAGTGTCGATGCGGCCAATATTGGCGTGGCCGTTGATAATGGCATCGTTTCCCTCACCGGACATGTCCGCACGTATTCGGAGAAGGAGGCGGTCGAGCACGTGGTCAAACGCGTGAAGGGGGTTCGCGGCATCGCCCAGGAAATCGAGGTTCGTATCTTTGGCGCTCGCATCACCGACGACGACGATATCGCGCAGCGGGCGGTAAAGATGATCGACTGGAATGTCTGCATCCCGAAGGAAGCGGTGCAGGTGCGGGTCCTCAAGGGTTGGGTAACCTTAACCGGCGCGGTCGAGTGGCAATATCAGAAGGACGCTGCGTCAGATGCCGTCAAAGACCTGGCCGGCATTGTCGGCCTCTCGAATCTGGTCGAGGTTAGACCCAAGGCCAGCGCGGCCAACGTCAGGAAACGCATCGAGGATGCTTTCGAGCGCGATGCGGAGTTGCAGGCCGAGGCAATCCGAGTCGATGTTTCCGGCGGCAAAGTGACGCTGAAAGGCAAGGTCAGGACCTGGGCAGAACGACGCGCTGCCGAGCGAGCCGCTTGGTCGGCGCCCGGGATCACCACACTCGATGATCAGCTCTCGGTCGGTTGATCGACGTCTGACATCGATGGCGGCCCCCTGGCCGCCATCGGAGCGCTGAAACAGGTTATATTTGTCATGGACACGATACCCACCCGGACGGGAGAAGCACTGCTTGCGGCGGCGGGCAGCCCTCCGCCCTATCATTCCGACCGTGATTTCCGGCTTGAGCGAAGCACGGATGATGAATGGCGAATCGTCATTCTGTCGGCCCGCGCCCGAGCGTGGGTCCACGAACAGTTCTGTGGTCCGCTATGCCAATGTCTGGGTGACAGCATCGCCCTCGACATGCTGAGCGCCGATCGTTTTCTCAAGCAAGCGCACGATCAGGGCCTTCGAACGGAGTTCGTTGGGCGAAGCGGCAAAGATCTGTACTGATCAATGAAGAAGATCACTGTCTGATGCGGAAGAAAAGCTGTCGCTGTCGTCTGAACCGTTGACGGCAAAGCCGAAACCGGCGCCCGCGAAGGTTCTCAACACTTGCTCGCGAGAGAGCGTTTTCGCAAATTTCCTTGCCCAGAGGCACCGTCCTGCGCACCGGCGCCGTGCGATGTTGGCTCGTCCCGATCCACCTGCCTCAAAGCCTCGTGTTGCACCTATGCATGGGCGATTTTGCCCTGCCGTCTCACGGAGATTGCCCGGGCATCGCGGCGAAACACACATTGACGGCGATCAATGCCGCGTTGCCCGTTATCGGCTTTGATCGGTCCGTTGCCGAACGCGAAGTTCGGTTATTGCGGCGATCGTCTGCCGACCCCGCCGCGAAACGGTCCCACACGTTACGACAGAGGAGCAAGAACATGGCCAACACAGCCACCAAACTGCCGATCAAGACCGATGAGAAGAACAAGACCCCGCAGAGGGGCCTTTCCACCTTCGAGAGCCTGCGCTCGGAGATCGATCGGCTCTTCGACGATTTCACGCCGAGCTTCTGGCATCGCCCCTTTTCGAGACTGTCCTTCGACAAGGCGCTCTCGACGATCGTCTCTCCGGCCGTCGATCTCGTCGAGAGAGACAATGGTTATGAAATCACGGCTGAACTGCCGGGTATCGACGCCAGCAATGTCGACGTGAAAGTCACAAACGGCATTCTCGCCATCACGGCCGAAAAGCAGGAGACCAAAGAGGAGAAGGACAAGGAGTATCATCTTTCCGAACGCCGTTACGGCGCCTTCCACCGCGCATTCCAGCTTCCGCCGAGCGTCGACAGCGCCAAGATCGATGCGTCTTTTGCCAACGGTGTGCTGACGGTAAAGCTGCCGAAAAGCAACGACGCCCTGAAGAGCGAACGCAAGATCCCGATCAAGGCGGGCTGACTCTTCCGATGCGGGCGCGCCGTAACGGCGCGCCCTCTCTTGGGACGATTTCCTTGATGAAGATCAAGGCGAGGCTGCCGGACATCCCGTCCTATGAGGGCATGAACCACGCCGCTCAAATCCGCTGCGATGAGACAGGGCTTTCGCAAGCCGAAGCCGAAGCGCTGTTGCGTCGCTTCGGCCGCAACGAGTTGCCGAAATCAATTGCTCCCGGCTTCCTGCTCGTCTTCGCGCACCAGTTCCTGAGCCCGCTGATCTACATCCTGATCTGCGCCTCGGCGGTTTCCGCCATTGTCAGCGACCTAAAGGACGCGGCCTTCATTGCGGTAGTCCTCATTCTCAACGGCGCGATCGGCGCTTTCCAGGAATACTCGGCCGGCAAGGCTGCCGCTGCCCTGCGTAATCTCGAACAGCCCAGCACGCTGGTGATCCGCGATGGAATGCAGCAGACCATTGCCGCAACCGACCTTGTTCCGGGAGATCTTCTCGTGCTGGAATCCGGTAGGCGCGCGCCGGCCGATCTCACGCTCTTCGCCTGCGACGACCTTCAATGCGACGAATCCCTGCTGACGGGAGAATCCGTGCCGGTGCGCAAGTTCGCAAACGGCAGCGGCTCCTCCCAGGTCTTCGCCGGAACCATGATCGTCAGAGGGCGCGGTCGCGGCCGCGTTTCGGCGACAGGGTCGGCCACCGAACTCGGCAGGATTGCAACCAGTATCGGCGAAAGATCACGTTCGCAGCCACCGTTGCTGATCCGGCTTGAGTATTTCTCGCGCAACATTGCCTACTCGGTCGCCGTTGCCACGGCCTTGCTTCTTGCTGCCGGCCTGGCGCGGGGCCTTTCACTTCACGATCTTTTCCTGATGAGCGTCGGTCTTGCCGTCAGCGCGATTCCCGAAGGTTTGCCCGTCGCCATCACCGTTGCGCTGGCGATCAGTATGCGCCGCATGTCGAAGGCCAATGTCATTGTCCGCAACATGACGGCCGTTGAAGCGCTCGGCTCGTGCACGATGATTGCCACCGACAAAACCGGCACCCTGACCATGAACGAGTTGACGGTGACGGAAATGATCCTGCCGGAAGGAACCCGCCTCTTCTTCGACGCCGGCCATGACCTCGATCGCTGCGAGTTGCACGCACCCGGCGTCACCCGCGAAGTTGCTGCCGAAAGAGCCTTTTCGCTGCTGAAGGCTGCCGCCCTGCCGAATGAGGCGACCCTTCAGCAGCAAGCTGATGGCTGGAGCGGCACCGGCGACACCGTCGACATCGCACTGCTGGCGGCGGCCCGAAAGGCCGGCATCGATCACAGGCATCTGCGCGCCGATTTTCCCGCCCTCAGCGCCATTCCCTATGAGCCGGACCTGCGTTATGCCGCCTCCTTCCACGATGCGGAAGACAGCGTCCATGTCTTCGTCAAGGGCTCGCCCGAGACGGTGCTCGCCATGGCCGATCGAATGGACACAGGCAAGGGTTTCGTCGCTCTCGACAAGGCAGCGCTGATCAAACAGAAGGAAGAACTTGCCGGCCGCGGTCTGCGCGTGCTCGCCTTCGCCTATGGCGAGATGGCAGCGGCTTCCGACGACATCTATGGCCGCCATCATCTCGTCAACCTCGTCTTTCTGGGCTTCGTCGGTATGAAGGATCCGATCCGGCCCGAAGTACCCGATGCCATTCGTCGCTGCCGCACCGCGGGCATCGCGGTCGCCATGATAACCGGCGACGATCCCCGCACGGCGACCGCCATCGCCGCCGAAGCCGGCCTGGATTTCGACGACGACCAGATCGCAACCGGCGCCGAAATCGCCAAAGCGGAGCAGGAGGGGCCGGCGATCCTCGATGCTTTGACCGCCCGCACGCGGCTCTATGCGCGCGCGCAGCCGGCACAGAAGCTTTCGATCGTGCTGTCGCTGGCGCGGCAGGGCCATTTCGTCGCCATGACCGGCGACGGCGTCAACGATGCGCCGGCGCTGAAACACGCCCATGTCGGCGTTGCCATGGGTCGCAAAGGCACGGATGTCGCCAAGGACAGCGCCGACATCATCATCACCGACGACAATTTCTCCTCCGTCGTCGCCGGTATCGGCGAGGGCCGGGTCGCCTATGCCAATATTCGCAAGGTGATCTTCATGCTCATCTCGACCGGGGCGGCTGAAGTGCTGCTCTTCATGCTGGCAATTCCGCTCGGCCTGCCGATGCCGCTGCTGCCGGTGCAATTGCTGTGGTTGAACCTGGTCACCAACGGCATCCAAGATGTCACGCTCGGTGCCGAAAAGGCCGAAGGCGACGAATTTTGCCGTCCGCCACGCAAGCCCTCGGAACCGATCCTCGACCGGCTGATGTTGCGCCGTGTGCTGCTTTCCACCCTCGTCATGGGTCTTGGTGGTTTTGCCATCTTTTACTGGCTGCTGCTGAACGGCTATTCGGAAGGGGCGGCTCGCAACATGCTGCTCCTGCTCTTCGTCCTCTTCGAGAACGTCCAGACCTGCAACAGCCGCTCGGAATATCAGTCTCTCTTCAGGCAAGGTTTTGGCGGTAACCTGCTCCTGCTTGCCGCTGTGCTCGTCGCCCAGGCGGTCCACATGCTCGCTATGCACCTCCCCTTCCTCAGCGACATACTCTCCCTGCAACCGGTATCTCTTGGCGAATGGGCAACGCTTCTGGCGCTCGCCTGCGCTCTGCTTGCGGTCTCCGAGGTGGACAAATGGTGGCGCAGGCAGCACCGCGACAAATGACGACAAGACGCGGCGGCCAGCCATGGCGGTAATTTGCGTGCGCCCGTCTGAAATCCCATCATGCAGTGGCCAGCGATGACCCATCGGCTCAGGGCTTCAAGACAGCCGCTCCGCTCAATCGGCCGGCACGCAGGTCGTCGAGCGCCGTATTGGCTTCGGCAAGCGGATAGACGGTCGTGTGGGTCCTGACGCCTGCCTGGCGGGCAATGGGGAAGAATTCCTCCGCATCTTCACGCGTCAGATTTGCGACCGAAACAACGCTTCGCTCCCCCCAGATCAGCGCATAAGGCATGGCCGGAAGCTCACTCATGTGGATACCTCCGCAGACGACCCTTCCGCCCTTTCGCACCGCCTTCAGTGCAGCCGGTACGAGTTCGCCGACAGGTGCGAAGATGATTGCGGCGTCGAGCATGACAGGCGGAGCTTCATCCGAACCCCCTGCCCAGGCAGCGCCAAGGCCGAGCGCAAAACCTTGCGCTGCAGCGTCGCCGCTGCGTGAGAAAGCGTAGACCTGACGGCCCTGCCAGCGGCATATTTGCGCGATGATATGGGCGGCTGCGCCAAAGCCGTAAAGCCCGATCCGGGCGCCGTCTCCAGCCTTCTTCAGCGAACGCCAGCCGATCAGTCCCGCGCATAGCAGCGGCGCAAGAGCGACCGGATCGGCCTCGCTGTCGAGCGCAAATGCGTAAGCTGCATCGGCAACGACATGGGTGGCAAAACCTCCATCGCGCGTATAGCCGGTAAATTGCGGCTGGTCGCAGAGATTTTCCTCTCCGCTGCGGCAGAACGAGCAGCGGCCACATGTGTGGCCGAGCCAGGGTACGCCGACCCTTTGCCCTCTGCGCGACGCCGCGACACCTTCGCCGACCGCCTCGACGACGCCGACGATCTCATGGCCGGGAACGAGGGGAAGCTTCGGGTTCGGAAGATCGCCGTCACAGACGTGAAGATCCGTCCTGCAGACGGCGCAGGCTTCGACCTTCAACATCAACTGGCCTTTGCCCGGCGCGGGATCGGCGCGCACCACCAGACGTAAAGGGGTCCCGATCGCCTCCAAAATCATCGCCTGCATCAGCGTCTCCTCATTTCGCAAACCGTTACGGTCTTGAAAACGCGACGATCGGCATCGACGAGCGTCAAGCCTACGTCCTGCCCATTCTCGTTCGCCGTTTTCGTCATGTGACGGTGGGGTAGATTGATCCTTCTCAATGCAACGGCAGCCCGATGTCACATGGTATATAATTGAAATGAAATATTGGGCGCGGAGGCCACTTATGAATGACCCTGTGAACGAGGCATGGATGCCGAGCATTTCCCCGGAGACCGTCCGCTATCTCATCCTCAAGGCTAAGGAGTTCGACGTCAAGGATGTCATCACCGAGCCGGATCCGGGCTCGAACCCGAGCGACGACAACATGATCGGAGTGCTGGAAGATCATGACGACGATCCCGTCGAGACCGAACTCAGGAGTGCAATCTGGGCTCTCAACGAAGACGAACAGATCGATCTGGTCGCCTTGGCGTGGCTCGGTCGAGGCGATGGGAATGTCAATGATTGGGATGAGCTTCGCAGCCGAGCAGCGGATGCGCACAATAGACGCACAGCGGCCTATCTTCTCGGCATGCCTCTCCTGCCGGATTATCTCGAGGAGGCGCTCGACCAGTTCGGTGAGACGTCCACAGACGATGCGCTGGGCCGGCTCTGACATTGCCGGCGCATGATTCGAAATGAACGGCAACGACATAGACGGCACAGGTACCTTCCGCGATGGATGGACCGGCACGTCTGGACCATCAGATGATGACATCATTGGTAACGACAGAAGCATTCCAGCGCCTCAGCCTCGCGCTTGCGATCGGCATCCTGGTCGGTATCGAGCGCGGCTGGCAGGATCGTGAGGCCGCGCCAGGCAAAAGGGTGGCGGGAATCCGCACCTATGGCCTGTCAAGTTTCCTGGGCGGCTTCTGCGGTTTCCTGCAGCCCGTCACGGGGCCAATTCTGCCGACGGCTATCTTTGTTTCCTTTTGCGTCACAATCCTCGTTTTCAGCCGCATGCAGGCAACACATGACGAAGACTACAGTGCAACCGGCACGATTGCCGCAATAACGGTCTTCGCACTGGGTTTCGGCGCGGTCGTTGCAGATATGACGGCAACGGCAGCAAGCGCGGTTGCAATAACGGCCCTTCTCGCCGCGCGGGAACCCTTGCATGGATTTCTTCGGCGCCTGACCTGGCTCGAGCTGAGGGCCGCCCTGATCCTGCTGACGATGACGGTCGTCATCCTCCCGATCCTGCCCAATGAGCCGGTCGATCCCTGGCAGGCGATCAATGTCTTCGAGCTTTGGATGATGACGATCCTGGTGGGAGCCGTTTCCTTTGTTGGTTATATCCTGATCAAGATTGGCGGCGCCCGTGCCGGAATCCTGTTGACCGGCGCCAGCGGCGGTATCGTCTCGTCGACAGCCCTGACGCTTTCCTTTGCCCGCCAGTCGATACAGATGCCCGCCCTCTCACCGCTCCTTTCAGCCGGAGCGATGCTGGCGGGAGCCGTTTCTCTCGCCCGGGTGCTTTTGATTTGCGGCCTCATTGCACCGGCTGTACTCAAGGAGCTGGCTCCATCGCTCGCTCCCGCTGCCATGATCTTCGCCATCGGAGGCGGCCTTGCCGCATCGTTGCGGCGCCCGGACGAGAGCACTGATTTTTTGCCGCGAAACCCGCTTGAGGTCATGGTCGTGCTGCGTTTCGCGCTTGTTCTCGCCGTCGTGACCGTCCTGACACGCTTGACCCTGATCGTCTTCGGAACCCAGTCATTGGTCGCCCTTGCGTTCATCACCGGACTGGGCGATCTCGATGCGATAACACTTGCCGTGGCGAAACTGTCATCCATCCAGGTGCCTGCAGATGCAGCCGCTCGCGCCATAGCGGTCGCGGCGTTCGCCAATATGCTTGCGAAGGCCGTTCTTGCGGCAAGTGTTGGGAGCATCGCCTATGCAATTCGTTTCGCGATCGCAGGCTGTGTCGCGACTTTTGCTGGGATTGCCGGCTTGGTTCTGGCATGAGTGCTTCTTCGCGTATCAATTACCGCCTTCCAATAACCTTCACGGTTATTCACCGCATTTGGCCTCTTTCGCTCGCGGCTATCGCAATCACAGGCCTCATCGTCGGCGGTCTGTTGCGGTGGTGGCATGGCGATCTGCTTTTCTGGTCCACCACCGCTCTGGTCAGCGCGACGATCACTGTCATCGTCGCGCTTTCTGTTGACGTCGCACTCAGTTTGAGGCGTGGCGATATCGGCCTGGATCTTATCGCGGCCCTGTCCATGAGTGCTGCGCTCTGGTTTGGCGAATATTTTGCCGGCGCCATCGTTGCTGTCATGTATGCAGGCGGGCAGTTTCTGGAAAGCTTTGCTCAAGGGCGCGCAGAGAGCGGTATGAGCGAACTTCTGTCTCGCGCCCCCCGTAGCGCTGTTCGTGTCACCGCATCCGGCCTGTCCGAGGTTCCCATCGCGGCACTTGCCCCGGGAGACAAGCTGCTCGTCCGAAAGGGCGACGTGGTCCCTGTCGATGGCAAGGTTGTAGCCGGTCACGCGCTCTTGAGCGAGGCGGCTCTCACCGGCGAGCCGTTGCCGGCGCGGCGGGAAAGCGGTGAATTGATCATGAGCGGGTCTTCCAATCTCGGCGATGCTTTTGAAATGATCGCCTCCGGCTCAGCAAGCGAAAGTACATATGCCGGAATAATCCGCATGGTGAGCCAGGCCCGAAGCTCGAAAGCGCCAATATCGAGATTGGCCGACCGCTTCTCCCTCGCCTTCCTGGCGATGACCCTGGTGATCGCCGGCCTGGCCGCGTGGTTGTCGGGTGATCCCACGCGGATTGTTGCGGTTCTCGTCGTCGCGACACCTTGCCCGCTGATTCTCGCCGTTCCCGTCGCACTCGTGGCGGGAATGTCGAAAGCTGCCCGTGCAGGCGTCCTGGTCAAAGGAGCTCATGTCCTCGAGGTCCTCGCGACCATCTCGGTCGTCGTCTTCGATAAGACAGGCACGCTGACGACTGGAGAGCCTGCTGTTGTCAGAATCGAGACCGATCGGGATGCCGAGGAGATTTTGCGTCTCGCGGCATCCGTGGATCAAGCCTCTGGCCACGTGATTGGTCAAACGATTGTCGAAGAAGCGAAGCGACGTGGCCTGAGGCTTGCCAAACCTGCCCAACTCGCAGAAGTGCCAGGAGAAGGCATCGAGGGATATGTGGGCGGACACAAGGTAGCCGTTGGCGGATGGGATTTCATTGCCGGCAAGACAAGGTCCGCCACTCGCCCTGGCCCGAAGGACAACAGCACGGTCACAGCCTATGTCGCGATCGATGACGCTCTCGCCGCTACGATCGTCATGGCCGACCCGGTTCGCAAGGATGCTGTCCCGGCGATCGCGGATCTTCGACGTTTGGGCGTCAAGCGGCTTAGCCTTGCGACCGGTGACAGGGCCGAAGTCGCGGACGCCGTCGGCCTTGCTCTTCGTCTTGATCAGATCAGTGCCGAGCTTGAGCCGGCCGAGAAAGTTCAGAGGGTGACGGCGGAAAGATCCTACGGGCGCGTCATGATGATCGGTGATGGCGTCAACGATGCACCTGCACTTGCTGCTGCCGACGTCGGTGTTGCCGTTGGCCGGCGCAATCTTGCCGCCGCCGCTGAAGCGGCGGATGTCGTGTTGCTGCGGGATGACCTGGGGCAGATTGGAACTCTGCTGCAAACCGCGCGGCGGTCCCGTGCGATCGCTCTTCAGAGTGTCGCTTGCGGTGTCGGTCTATCGGTGATCGCGATGGTTTGTGCGAGCCTGGGATACCTCACGCCTGTCCAGGGCGCCCTTCTCCAGGAGGTGATCGATGTTGCCGTGATCGGCAACGCACTTCGTGCTCTCTAGTTAGTGGCAAAAGAGAGCGGGCATTTCAAGGCGCGTCAACAGTGACCGTGTGACCCCACCCAGAACGAATTCGCGCAGCCGCGAATGACCGAACGCGCCGGCGACCAGCAGATCAGCTTTGCGTTCCAGCGCCGCAGCTTGGATGACGCCGGCTGACGGTTCTCCGTTCGCCTGGACGGCCGTGACATCGACGGCAAGGCCGGCCTTTCGAAGTGCAGCCGCAAGGTGGTCTCGCCTGCGCTCGTCAATCTGCTTGTCGTCCGTCACGGAAATCAGAACGACACGCGAAGCCTGTTCCAGCAGGAATCTGGCACCTGTCAGTGCCCGCGCGACCGTGGCTCCCCCATCCCAGGCGACGGCGACAGCATCGATCCGCCCGCAGAAATTGTCCGTGGGAAAAAGCAGGAGCGGTCTACCGCTTTCAAACAGCACGCTCTCGATCAGCGGCCTCATTATTTCGGATGCTTCCAGAATCGAAAGATCATATGCGCGCGACAGCTCGGCAAGAGCTTGGGCGACAAACGGTTGCCTCGCGTCGAATGGCTGGATCTCAACCTCGATCTCGGCTTGCTTCGCATAGTCACGCAGCGTCTGCCCGAGAACGGCGCCATTGTCTCTGCTGACGTGCTCGGCATCCGCACGCATTTTTTCCACGTCAAGAAATGACGGAAGTCGCGGTTGCACGGGTTCAATTCTGACCAACGGTATACTTGCCGTTAAATCAGCCTTTTGGTGAAGGGAAACAGCGACAGCATTCTGAAGGAGCGAAAAGGAGCTTGCGTCTGGATAGGTGACGAGGGGCAAATGAAATTGCGCTTTCATGGGTGATGTCCTCCCGATGATTGGAGCTAGCATCGCCTGTTCGTGCGGCCCGCGCTTTGACGAAAATCAAGGTGATAAATCGCAGAAGCGCGAGCATGATTTGAATGTCCTCACGAAGGAGGGAGCCAGCCATGACTTTCAAATCCATCCTTACGCATTTCGATATCGATGCCCAGCCCGATCATCGCTTCACCTTTGCGATAAACCTCGCTGAGCGTTGCAATGCTGAACTCGCCTGCATATCCGCGGCCCAGCCGCTATTCGTGATCGAGCCAAGCATCGGACCGACATCCGGAACCAAAATCATGCGTGAAGAGATGGAGGCGGTCGAGACGCGACAACGCGACCTGCACGAGCGGATCATGCGACATGCGCCGTTCAGGAACCACGTCTCCTGGCAGACAAAGGCTGCCGACCCGGCAACCTTTGTCGTTGAAAATGCACGAGCGGCCGACCTTATTGTCCTCTTTGATGTCGAGAAGGGTCAGGCACGCGATTACCGACGCACGGTTAACATACCGGACGTTTTGCTGTCGGCGGGCAGACCGGTGCTGCTACCTTCGGCCTCCCGGGCTCCTCTGGAAGCTCAGACGATTGTGATTGCCTGGAAGGACACGAAGGAATCGCGGCGGGCAATTGTCGACGCGATGCCTCTGTTGATCTTGGCGCAAGACGTGGTCGTCCTTTCGATCGAGGAGAGCCACCCGATCGATGAGCAAGCGCTGAATGATGTTGTTCGGTTTCTCTCCCGCCATTCGGTTCCAGCCCGGAGCATCATCGAGCCGCGACAGACAGGCGATGCAGGGATGACGATCATCGAAGCTGCAGATAGGTTGGCGGCAGATCTGATTGTCGCAGGCGCATATAGCCACAATCGATTTCGCGAACGTGTCTTCGGAGGGATCACCCGCACGCTGCTCCATAACAACGCCATCAACCGGCTTTTGTCGAATTAACCGGCACTCCAAGGCGGGAGAGTCTCGCCTCTGTGGGAGTTTCAGTCATTGCGCTCCATCAACGACAGGGTGTGATCAGGTGGTAATATATGAACTTGTCGCGGCAAGGAGAGTTACCGATGAGCTACATCCTGAAAGACTTGACGCAAGCAGAATGCTTCGCCTTTCTTGAGCATTTCCGGTTTGGCCACCTGGCCTGTTGCAAGGATGACAAGCCCTACTTGGTGCCGATCTACTTCGCTTATGCAAAGGGTGTGATCTACAGTTTTTCCATGCCCGGCCGGAAGGTCGACTGGATGCGCGCGAACGAAAACGTCTGTCTGCAAATCGACCAGCATGGCGCGGGCAAGGGCTGGACGAGCGTCGTCGTCGATGGGCGCTTCGAAGAGTTTCCGGATACAGACCTTTGGCGCAATGAAAGGCTGCAAGCCTGGTCGTTGCTGCAAAAACACTTCGATTGGTGGGAAATCGGTGCCTTGAAGCCGCAGCCGCAGGCAACGGCCTCTGAGTCCGAGCACATATTTTACGGCATATTTGTCCGTGAGGTTACCGGTCGAACGGCGCTTTCCGTTGATTGAAAGCCGGGCCGTTGATTGAAAACCGGGGGAGGACGCCCGGGATGAACCCGGGCGTTTTGCTCAATGGGCGAGGAACAGGGGAATTTTTGTTTCCTCCAGCATCGATCGCGTTACACCGCCAAAAAGACGCTGCTGAAGCCGGGGATGATTATATGCGCCCATGACGATCATGTCGGCAGCGACATCGGCGGCATGCTGCCGCAGCACCTCATCGACGCGGCGGCCGCCGCTTGCGACGCAATCCACATCAACTTTCACCCCGTGGCGTGCCAGAAAGGTGGCAACGTCAGCGCCTGGTTCTTCACCATTCGCCGATGATGATGCCAGCGGATCGACGAGCGTGATATGCACCGATTCAGCAGCCTGCAGGAACTCGATCGACTGACGTGCCGCGCGCGAAGCCTCGTCGCTGGAGTCCCAGGCCAGCAGGATCGCTTTTGGAGCAAGCCCGACATTGGACTTTCTCGGGTTGATCAGCATCGGTGTCGGCGACCGGAACAGGGCACCATCGATAACCCTGCGCCGCAGTTCCTGGTCACGGGCGGCCTGAGGGCCGACCAGGACGAGATCGGCATAGAGTGCCCGCTCTGCAATATCTTCGTCCGCCCAGGCGAATTCGGTGTAGATCTCCTGCACCTCGAAAGAGACCTCGCTCCTTGCGAGGACTGCTTTGATCTCGGAACTCTTATCGGCCAGGCGATCGATTTCGCGCTGACGTTCTTCGACCCAGACCGTCGAGACAACCTCGTAGGAACCGATAGGGGGCGCTGCGCCCATCGAAATCGCCATTGCGGTGAGATGGGCGCCGTGGGTTTCGCAAAAGTCGATGGCGCCCTTCAAGTCTTCGTCGAAGTGATTGACGCCGAGGACGCTCAAAACAGTTTTGATGGTCATGACCAGTTGCCTCTCTTGTTGGAATTGACCAACCCTAATCTCCCTTGCTCCCCCATTCATTGATCTGCCGCAAAGCGGTCGGTCTTCCCGCCGGCTAGGATGTGTGAACAATTGGGGGGCAGGCCATGTCAGATCCTGTTTTATATTTTCACGGTGCAGCCGGATCGGTGACCGGCTCCTGCTTTCTTTTGGACCATCGTGGTGTTCGGATCGTGATCGATTGCGGCATGTTCCAAGGATCGAAAACGGAGAAGGAGCTGAACTATCGTCCTTTCCCTTTCGAGCCGGCGGCCGTTGACGCTGTCATTTTGACCCACGCACATATCGATCATTCGGGCCTAGTCCCCAAGCTGGTGAAGGCCGGGTTTGCCGGACATATTTACTGTACCGCTGCCACCTTGGACCTGTGCGGGATCATGCTCCAGGACTCCGGCCATATCCAGGAATCGGAGGTCGAGCAGCTCAATCGCCGCAATCGCTGGAGATCACGCGACGCCATAGAACCAATTTACAACGCGGATGACGCACGAGTCGCGATGACGCAATTTCAAGCCGTCGCTCATAAGGAATGGCACGAGCTTTCTGGCCACCTCCGCTTCCGGTTCTGGGACGCCGGCCATCTTCTCGGCTCCGCATCGGTCGAAATCGAGCTTTCGGGAACGGATGAACCGATCCGAATGCTGTTTTCGGGCGATATCGGGCCTCAGCATAAATTGCTGGAGGCTGCACCCGAAGCGCCCCAGGGGTTCGACTATGTCATCTGCGAAAGCACCTATGGCGATCGCGAGCGGGACGAAGTTTCGGATGAAGCACGGCGCGGGCTGCTCCTTGAAATTGTGCTGAAGGCCCATCATCCAAGCGGCGCTTTGCTGATCCCGTCCTTTGCGGTCGAACGAACCCAGGAGCTTCTGGCTGATCTCAACATCTTGATGGACGAAGGCAGTCTGCCGCGCTGTCCGATCGTGATCGACTCGCCGCTCGCGTCGCGCGCCACTGCGATATTCAAGCGTTACGCGCGCGCCATGGCGAACGGAAATTTGCTGGTCAAAGCATTGAATTCGAAGAACGTGCGCTTCACGGAAACCGCCGAGCAATCGAAGGCGCTCGACCTTATCCGTGGCTTCCACATTATCATCGCGGCAAGCGGAATGTGCGAGGCGGGCCGGATTCGTCATCGGCTCAAGAACTGGCTTTGGCGCGATGAGGGCAGTGTTCTCATCGTCGGTTTTCAGGCGGAGGGAACGCTCGGACGTCTACTCCAAGACGGAGCGCGCACGGTCAGGATCCAAGGCGATGAAATCGTCGTGCGTGCAACCATTCACTCTCTGGAGGCGTATAGTGGTCATGCCGATGCGACCGAATTGATGCAGTGGGTGGCAGCGCGCAAACCGGTTCGAACAGGATTGTTCCTGGTTCATGGCGAAGATGCAGCGCGCGACCAGTTGAAATCCCGTTTGGCATTGGAGCAGCCGGATATCACGGTCCTTATCCCCTCGCTCGATGCTTGTTACCGCCTGACGAGGCAAGGCGCGGAACTCTTGGGCCCTGCTTCCCCGCGCCCGCGTCTTGCACCACAAGAGGTTGGCCATCCTGATTGGCACAATGAGTACCAGTCGATCGTTATCGACTTGGAAGAGCGCTTGCGCCGTCGACCTGATCGAAAGGGACGAGCGGTGATCCTGCGTCGGGTGAAAAGAGCGCTCGATGATGAAATGGGAGAACAATGATGTTGGTTACAGATCGTGACTGCCAGAGCGGAGGAGCGCGATTTGCCGTGCCGACGCTCGGCGAAATCGAAGGAAAACTTCTGGTTTCGGAAGTGGTCGCTACCAGCTGCCTGCGGCACCTTTTCGCTCACACGAACGATGCCGTTGTGCCTGCCATCAAACGCCGGATCAGACGATCGCTCGAAACCCGCTGCCAGGCGGAAAAGCTCTGCCACGATGATACGGAAGCGGCCGTGGAATATGCTTTTCAACTGGTGGAGGCGGCGGCCGAAGCGGCCGGCAGGAAGCGGACGGTTTCATCGAAACCTGGCGGCTGCGAGACGATTCGTCGGCTGAGGGCGATGCATGGTCCTTCCGGTCGTTAGGTTGGAAGGGAGAATAACCGGCGTGCATATGTTCCATGCCTTCGACTGTTCTGGCGATACGAGTTCGGAGCCGTTTGCTCCGAATTCGATCGTTGAAGACGGCGTGCCTCTGCTCAATGCGACAGCAGGATAGGCAGGCTGATATTGGTCAGCACGGCTTGAGTAGCGCCGCCGAGCACGAATTCGCGCAGACGCGAATGGCCGAACCCGCCCATGACGAGAAGGTCTGCCCGCAATTCGAAGGCTTTGGTCTGCAGCACCTCTCCGACTGGTTCGCCGCGCGCACGCACGCGTGTCGCCTCCGCGACGACACCGCTCTTCAGCAGATTCTCCACCAGATAATCGCCGGTCTCGAATTCCACCGGCTTCTCGTCGATGACGGAAAGCAGGCAGACCTTGGAAGCCCGTTCCAGGAAAAACGAGGCATCATGTGCCGCCCGTGCGGCAGCCCGGCTGCCATCCCAGGCGATGGCGACGTGATCCATCCGGCCGCCGAAAGGTGCAGACGGATATAGGATGAGCGGCCGACCTGACGCAAACAGCACCGCCTCGACGATCGGACGGGAGATCCCGGCCGATTCCAGAAGCACGAGATCGTAGGCGCGCGATGCTTCCGAAAGGACCTCGACGACGAAAGGCTCCGCAGTCTTGATCTCGCGCGTGCGCACATCCACGGAAGCGCCTTTTGCCGCATCGACCGCCATCCGGGTCAGCGCCGAGGCACGCTTGCGGCTGAGCGCCCCGGCATCCCGCGCCATCTTCGCCGCATCGATGATCAGCGACGACAGGGCATTGGACACGTCGGGAACGGTAATCTCCACCGCACAGACGGTCAGCGTCGCCTGCATGTGGTGCGCAAGTGCGACGGCGTTGGCGATCATGAATTCCGAAGTCGCATCCGGATAGGTGAGGAGCGGAAGAAAGAGGTGTTGCTTCATGCTGATCTCCAAACGGAAAGAGGCGAGAGCTGATATTCGCCACACTCTCGCACTGCCCTGGAATTATGAATTGACGTACGTCAAAGAGGGCGCCCTTCTGCGTGACGACGGTGTTGATCGATAGGCTTGCCGGCGCAAGGTATGGACCGATCAAGCTATGCTTGCCGGCTTGCTTTTGACATGCGCACTCTGCCGCCATGCAAGCAGATCGTCCGCGCCAATTCGGATGCGCCCATCCGGTTCGACGTCGCCGCAATCATATTTCGCGGAGGCAATCCGGCTGAACAAATCGATATTTTCCTGAAGCCGGCTTTCGTCGCAGCGTCGTGGTTCTGCGACCTCCTGAAGAGCTCCCCTGTCAATGACGACCATCTAATTTGCGCCGCCCGCATCCATCGCAAGCAACGCTTCCTCGCCGGACGACTTCATCATTCCACTGATCAGTTTTAATGGCATCACCCTATCTCCCGACCGATTGATCTCTTTGGAAAACCTGCCGCAGGAATGTTGTTGGACTGCCTGGGCAAGTTGCCGGACCTTATCCCTGCTCGAAAAGCATGCCTTGATACACATCAAAGGAGACGGCTTGCTGAACGAATGGCAAGGTCCTGCAGGGTGGGAGCTACGCGTGGGCGGCGGAACGCTTCCGGCAGGCCGCTTGCGCAGCCCGCCGGCGCCTCGCGCTCCTCACGCCTCAACGATCACAGCCGTCAGCCGCTTGACCACCGGCAGCACCAGTAGCAGGACAGGAAAGGCGATCGCCTAGGAGAGCAGCCATGCCGAGGGCCACATAGCAAGGGCAGGCGCGGTCAGGCCTTGGGCTCTCACGATACTGATCGCCGAGACGACTGACGTCATCAGCAGCGAGAGGATGAACGGCATGATGATCGTATTGTAACGTTTAGGGAGTTTGCCTTTGAGCATTTCGATCTCCGTAAGGTGCCGATCAGACAATTGCGCAGCGCCGAACGGCGGGTTGCGCGTTGATTGACGTAAACGCTTACGGAGCTTCGATCTGAAGCAACGCCGTCTCTATGGCCGAAAATGTCTTGCCGTTCAAGTCCGCCTCACCTCCTTCCGATCGTCTTTGCCAATTCCTCAACGAAAGGAATTATCCTTGTTGCCGCAATCAGCGATTCGGCTCCAGGACCTTCAGCCAATGACCAGAGCAAGACGCCGCCGCATCATCCGGACCAGACGAACCCTGACCGGGCTCGCCCTCGTCGGCTCGATTTCGTTTCTCGCCGGTATGACTGATGCAACCGGTCTTCTGCTCACCGGCGATTTCGTTTCCTTCATGACCGGCAATACGACGCGGGCCGCACTCGCCTTGAGTGAGGGCAATCTTTATCACGCGGCAGTCCTGGTCTCTGCCATCATCGTCTTCGTGCTCGGCAATGCGGCAGGCATCGTCATCTCTCATCTTTCGCAACGCCGCATCTTCGTGGTGCTTGGCTGCGTCGGCCTCGTCCTGGCGCTCGCCTCGATGATGACGGTGCAAAACATGCTCTTCGCCCGGTTCTACCTGATCGTTTTTTCCATGGGCATGGTGAACGCCGCCGTCGAGCACATCGAAGGCCTGCCGATCGGCCTGACCTATGTAACCGGTGCCCTGTCGCGCTTCGGCCGCGGGATCGGCCGCTGGATCATCGGTGATCGTCGTGTCGAATGGACGATCCAGATCGTACCCTGGGGCGGCATGGTGCTTGGTGCAATCGTCGGCGCCGTCCTGACGCGGCTGACCGGAGCGCATGCGCTGTGGCTGGTCTCCCTCTTTGCCATGGCGCTGGCGCTTGTCGCCATGCTCATCCCGCGGCCGCTCCAGCGCCGCTTCAATCAGAAGATCCCGCCGCACGGATCGGTCGTGCGGCGCGCGAAATAGACCGTCGCATTCCTGTTACCGTCGAATCGGATAGAAGGGACCGCCGCCAATCCTCAAGGAGTGGGTCTTGTTCCTGATTTCGAAGCTTGTCTGGATTTTTGCTCAGCCGCTGTCGCTGGCATTCTTCCTCGTCTTCTTGGCCCTCATTGCCGGCCTTCTGCGCTGGCGTATCTTAAGTATCCTCGGCGCAGCTGGTTCGGCCCTCATCCTTTTCGTTACGCTCTACACCACGGCTGGCAACCTCCTGATGCAGGGTCTCGAGCAGCGCTTCGCAAAGCCGACCGCCGATCCCGACAACCTGCAATGCATGATCGTGCTCGGCGGCGCCTTCGAAAACGAGGTGAACACGGCGCGCCACGGCATAGAATTCAATGGCGGAGCCGACCGCTTCGTCGAAGCTCTGCGGCTCGCGCAAAAATTTCCGCAGTCGCGCATTCTGGTATCGGGCGGCGACGGCTCGATCTCGGGCATCTACGAAGGCGATGCGGCGGCATCCGAGCGGTTCTTCCCGCTCTTCGGCGTCGGCAAGGATCGCCTGATCGAGGAGAGACAATCGCGCACGACCTTCGAGAACGCCGTCAACACCAAGGAATTCCTGGCAAGCCAGGGGCTTTCCCATTGCCTGCTGATCACCTCGGGTTTTCATATGCCGCGATCCGTCGGCATCTTCCGCAAGCTCGGCATCGATATCGTGCCCTGGCCGACCGATTATCGCACCGACGGCCAGGTGAGACTTGGATTGGATTTCACCCAGCCGAACCTCAATGCCCAGAACTTGGCAACCGCCATCCGCGAATGGTACGGCCTGGTCGGCTATTATCTCGCCGGCCGCACGTCGGAACTTTATCCGCAATAGAGCGCCGCGCGTCCAACAGGACGCGCCAAGGACGCTCGATCGCTTTGACTTTGCGCATGACCCGAATATCGATTCCGATTTCGGGTCATATGCTGAGCTATTTCTTCGAGATGGTGACGAATTTCGTGCCGCGGACGCGGGCCGTCACGATGCAGGGATCGCCCTCCGTGCGGTCGCAGAAACGCGGATGCATCTTCATCGCCAGCACCATGTTGCCGAAGCGCTGGACGAAGTCGTAACCATAGATCTGCGCCGTCGCGATCATGAAATAACCGCCTTCGGCAACCTGCAGGTAGAAATTATAGGTGCAGCCGTCGTCATTGCATTGCGGCCCCTTCTGCCCGTCGCAGGTCAGCTGACCCTCATTGACCACCGCGTCGATCAGACCGTCATTGTTGATGTCCTGCCGGGTGACGAAGCCGTCGGCAAATTCGGCCGTCTTGCACTGCTCCTGGAAATGTTTCTTCTCGTAGATCTCAGGATCGGAAATCAGCGATTGCTGGCCGAAGGCGACAGCCGGCATGACAAGCAGCAGGACGATATTCAGAACGGCGAGCACCAGCGTTTTCACGGCTTTCCTCTTTGGATAAAGGCTCTGTGGCCCAATGCATGTCGCCAAAACTGTGCAGCGGTTCTAGGACAACGACATGCATCACGTAAAGACTCTAGCTTTATGGCGCCCCCGCCTTGCGCCGCCCTTGCCGCCGTGGTTCTGTTCTCGAGAACAGAATGATTTTAGGCCTAATTGGCCTAAAATCTGAATCCTGTTGTCAATTCAAGAGTTAGAGCATGATGTCATGAGAAAACCGCTCACACTTTTCGGCATCATGCTCTGAACGTCTGCCGGTTCGGGGTTCGCATGTCCTTGCTCGTCTATCTCGATTATGCCGGCATTGCGCTGTTTGCCGCGACAGGCGCGCTCGCCGCGTCACGCAAGCAATTGGACCTCATCGGTTTTTTGTTTTTCGCCATGGTGACGGGAACGGGCGGGGGTACGGTACGTGATATCGTGCTCGGCCGCGTTCCGGTCTTCTGGGTGCTGAACCCAGGCTATATCCTCGTCTGCTGCATCATGGGCGTCATCGTCTTTTTCACCGCCCACCTGCTGGAATCGCGCTATCGTTTGCTGATCTGGCTGGATGCGATCGGCCTTGCCGCCTATTGCGTGATCGGCGCCGCCAAGGGCCTTGCCGCCACCGGCTCCCCGACCATCGCGATCGTCACCGGCACGCTGACGGCGACCTTCGGCGGCATCCTGCGTGATCTGATGGCAAACGAGCCTTCGGTGCTGTTGAGGCCGGAAATCTACGTGACCGCGGCCCTCATCGGCGCCGGTGTGTTCACGGCGGCCAATGCGCTCGGAATGCAGCTCTATCTGGCGTCTGCCTGCGGCGTCGTGGCGGCCTTTGCGGTGCGCGGCGGAGCCCTGTGGTTCGGCTGGACCTTCCCGACCTACAAGCACAAGCCCGGCCGGCATCCCGACGATGTCATGTGAAGCGGCGGTGTCGTCAGCCCTGCTTTGCCCGCAGCCGGATCACCACGTCGACATGAGCGATCTCCATGCCCTCTGGCGGTTCCGGCAGATTGCCGATCGTCAGGTTGCTGACGGGAATGTCGAGCACCTCGTTCTCGCCTTCGATGAAGAAATGGTGATGGTCGGACACATTGGTGTCGAAATAGGTCTTGGCGCTTTCGACGGCGAGGACGCGGATCAGACCGGCTTCCGTGAACTGGTGCAGCGTGTTGTAGACGGTTGCCAGCGAAACCGGCACACCGGCGGCAACCGCCTCCTCATGCAGTTCCTCGACGGTCAAATGCCGGTCGCCCTTGGCAAACAGGAGGTCGCCGAGCGCCACACGCTGGCGGGTAGGGCGCAGTCCTGCACCGCGCAGCCTTACCTCTATTGCGATCGGGAGCGTACCCGTCATCAAGACCAACTCCGGTTATTCTGGCATAAAGCAATCATGTTTCTTCAAGCGGTATAACTTTTGCACCGGAGCCTTTCAATAGTTCAATGAGGGCAAGAGCCTGATAAACGCGGCAAAAACCGGCTTTTGACGCAAATAGGTCTGGTCGCGGCCCTGGCCTTCCTGTATGCGACCACCAAATAATGGCGCAAGCCTGGTCCGGGGCGATGAATGAAGCTGCCTTGCTCGTGCTTCATTTTCTGAAGAACTTGGACTACACGTTCACATCCATCGGCTTCACGCGGGGGGAAAAAGAAACTTTATGACGACCAGACAGTCCAGCTTCTCGTACGACGAACTCATCGCTTGCGCACATGGCGAGCTGTTCGGCCCCGGCAATGCGCAGCTGCCCCTGCCGCCCATGCTGATGGTTCATCGTATCACCGACATTTCCGAAACCGGCGGAGCCTTCGACAAGGGCTACCTCAGGGCCGAATATGACGTGCGCCCCGACGACTGGTATTTTCCCTGCCATTTCGAAGGAAATCCGATCATGCCGGGCTGCCTTGGTCTCGACGGCATGTGGCAGCTGACCGGTTTCTTCCTGGGCTGGCTCGGCGAGGAAGGCCGCGGCATGGCGCTTTCGACAGGTGAAGTGAAATTCAAGGGCATGGTCCGGCCGCATACGAAGCTGATCGAATATGGCATCGACTTCAAGCGCGTCATGCGCGGCCGTCTGGTCCTCGGCACGGCCGACGGCTGGCTGAAGGCGGACGGCGAAACCATTTATCAGGCGGCCGACCTTCGCGTCGGTCTATCGAAAGACAAGACGGCCTGAAACCGCATTTCGAGCGACGGACGAAAACAACAAAGGTTTGATCAGATGAGACGGGTAGTTGTCACGGGTCTGGGTGTCGTGTCCTCGATCGGAAACGACGCGGCCGAAGTCACCGAATCCTTGCGGCAGGCAAAGTCGGGTATCTCCTTTTCGAGCGATTTCGCCGAACATGGGTTCAAATGCCAGGTATGGGGCAGTCCAAAGCTCGGTTCGGCGGAACTTGCCGAACTGGTCGACCGCCGCGCCATGCGTTTCCTGTCGCAGGGCGGCGCCTGGAACCATGTCGCCATGAAGCAGGCGATCGCCGATTCCGGTCTCGAGGACAAGGACATCGGCAACAACGAGCGCACCGGCATCATCATGGGTTCCGGCGGTCCGTCTACCCGCACCCTGATCGAGGCTGCCGAGATCACCGTGAAGAACAACAGCCCGAAGCGCATCGGCCCCTTCGCCGTGCCGAAGGCGATGTCCTCGACCGCATCGGCGACGCTTGCCACCTGGTTCAAGATCCACGGCGTCAATTATTCGATCTCGTCGGCCTGCTCGACCTCGGCGCATTGCATCGGCAATGCCGCCGAAATGATCCAGTGGGGCAAGCAGGACGTGATGTTTGCCGGCGGCCACGAAGATCTCGACTGGACGATGTCCAACCTCTTCGACGCCATGGGCGCCATGTCCTCCAAATATAACGACACGCCGGACAGCGCCTCGCGCGCCTATGACGTCAACCGCGACGGTTTCGTCATCGCTGGCGGCGCCGGTGTGCTGGTGCTCGAGGAACTGGAGCGCGCCAAGGCCCGCGGTGCAAAGATCTATGCCGAAATCGTCGGTTACGGAGCAACTTCGGACGGCTACGACATGGTTGCCCCCTCGGGCGAGGGGGCTATCCGCTGCATGCGCCAGGCGCTCGCCACCGTCAAAGGCGACGTCGACTACATCAATACCCACGGCACCTCGACGCCGGTCGGCGACAGCAAGGAAATTGGCGCCATCCGCGAGGTATTCGGCTCCAGGATTCCGCATATTCAGTCGACCAAGTCATTGACCGGCCATTCGCTGGGTGCTGCCGGCGTGCAGGAATCGATCTATTCCCTGCTGATGATGCAGCAAGGCTTCATCGGCGAAAGCGCCCATATCGCCGAGCTCGATCCGGAATTCGAAGGCGTGCCGATCGTGCGCAAACGGATCGACGACGCGAAGATCGACATTGCCCTCTCCAACTCCTTCGGCTTCGGCGGCACCAACGCCACGCTGGTCTTCCAGCGTTATAACGGATAACAACATGTCGGGAATCATGCAGGGTAAGCGCGGGCTTATCATGGGCGTCGCAAACAACCACTCGATCGCCTGGGGGATTTCGAAAGCTCTCGCCGCACAGGGTGCGGAACTCGCCTTCACCTATCAGGGCGATGCGCTCGGCAAGCGCGTCAAGCCGCTGGCTGCCGAGGTCAATTCGGATTTCGTGCTGCCCTGCGACGTCGAGGACATCGCCTCGGTCGATGCCGTGGTCGACGCGCTCGGTGAGCGCTGGGGCAAGCTCGATTTCATCGTCCACGCCATCGGTTTCTCCGACAAGAACGAGCTGAAGGGTCTCTACGCCGATACGACGCGGGAGAATTTCAGCCGCACCATGGTCATTTCCTGTTTCTCGTTCACCGAGATCGCCAAGCGCTGCGCTCCGTTGATGGAAGATGGCGGTGCGATGCTGACGCTGACCTATAATGGTTCGACGCGCGTCATCCCGAACTACAACGTCATGGGTGTTGCCAAGGCCGCGCTCGAGGCCTCGGTGCGTTATCTCGCCGCCGATTACGGTCCGCGCGGCATCCGCGTCAACGCCATTTCCGCCGGCCCGATCCGCACGCTTGCCGGCGCCGGCATCTCTGATGCGCGCGCGATCCTCTCCTGGAACCAGCGCAATGCGCCGCTGCGCAAGACCGTGACCATCGATCAGGTCGGTAATTCGGCGCTCTACCTGCTCTCCGACCTGTCCGCCGGCGTCACCGGCGAGATCCACTTTGTCGACGCAGGGTTTAACGTCACCTCCATGCCGACGCTGGAAACGCTGCGCAAGGCGGATGTCGAATAAACAACGACCCGATTGAAACTCAAAGGCCGTGCGCAGATGATGCGCACGGCCTTTTTGTTGTATCGGTTGGGATGATCGGTATCGAAGCCGCTTGAGCCCTATTTCTTCGCCCACAGCACCTTGAAGCGGGCGTTGCGGCAGGTTTCACCGCTTTCCCTGAAATTCGCTGCCAGAACCGGCTCGTAAGGCAGGCCGCGATTGGCGACGAGCATCAGGCGGCCGCCGCCGCGCAGGGCGGATGCGGCGGTCTTGATCATGGCCTGGCCGAGCGAAGGTTCGGCGGCGTGACCTTCGTGGAAGGGCGGGTTCATGATGACGAGATCGTATTTGTCCTTGACCGGTTCGCCCGCCAGATCGTGCCAGAAGAAGCGCGCAGGCGCGTTCGGGCAGTTCTCCGCCAGATTGTCCCTGGCCGCCTCCAGAGCCGCGTGATCGGCCTCGTAGAGGTCGAGGCGGGTCAGTCCACGCGATCTCCGCGCCAGTTCCACGGAGAGATAGCCCCATCCGGCGCCGAAATCCGCAACGTCGCCGGTGAAATCCTCAGGCAGGCGCGAAGCGAGCAGTTCCGATCCGGCATCGATCCGGTCATGCGAGAACATGCCGGCGGTCGCATGGAAACGGCCGTCGACGCGCACCGGCGCCTTTGCCAGCTTCGAGATGATCTCGCCGGCATCGGCAGGGCGGCCGAACCAGAAGGCGACACCGTGATATTTCGGCATATGGTCGACGGCGAGATTGAAACCTTCCAACCGCTTGCGCAGCGGCTGGATGCCGTCTTCCTTCGCACCGGCGACGACGATCAGGGCGCCGACCCGTGTGCGCGCGATCGCCGCGGCGAGGTTGGCTTCGTTCTCGCCCTTGTGCTTCGTGCAGAGCACCAGAGCCGCATCGTAGTCGTCGCCGTCGATCTCCGGCTTCGCTTCGATCCGCTGCGCCAGCAGCTGCCGATAGAGCGGCCGGAAGCCCTGGACGGCGCTGAGCGAGGCGGCAAAGCCGTCCGGCAGCGCAAAGCCTGCCTCGGCGCCGAGGAAGAGCACACGCTCGCCCTCGCCGGGCGCCTCGACAGTGCCGCTGGCAAAGGGATGGAACAGGGTCTTCAGCGTCTCGCGGCTCATGGATCTCGTCTCGACTTCGGATACAAAAAGGGCGCGGAAGATTCCCGCGCCCGGAATCAAATCTGGGAGATGCGGCTTATTCGGCCGCTTCTTCCTTCTTCTTGTCGTTCGCAATTTCCTGGCCGGTGGCCTGGTCGACGACCTTCATCGACAGGCGAACTTTGCCGCGTTCGTCGAAACCGAGCAGCTTGACCCAGACCTTATCGCCTTCCTTGACAACGTCCTGCGTCTTGGCGACGCGTTCGGAAGCAAGCTGCGAGATGTGGACGAGGCCGTCACGGGCGCCGAAGAAGTTCACGAAGGCGCCGAAGTCGGCGGTCTTGACAACAGTGCCTTCGTAGATCTGGCCGATCTCAGGTTCGGCAACGATCGAGTGGATCCACTTGCGGGCCGCTTCGATTTCCTTGCCGGAGGAGGAGGCGATCTTGACGGTGCCGTCGTCCTCGATGTTGATCTTTGCACCGGTCTTTTCGACGATTTCGCGAATGACCTTGCCGCCGGAGCCGATGACTTCACGGATCTTGTCGACCGGGATGTTCATGACTTCGATGCGCGGAGCGAATTCGCCGAGCTGGCCGCGGCTTTCGGTGATGGCCTTGGCCATTTCGCCGAGAATGTGGGCGCGACCGCCCTGGGCCTGGCCGAGGGCAACCTTCATGATCTCTTCGGTGATGCCGGCGATCTTGATGTCCATCTGCAGCGAGGTGATGCCGTCGGCGGTACCGGCGACCTTGAAGTCCATGTCGCCGAGGTGGTCTTCGTCACCGAGAATGTCGGAGAGGACGGCGAAGCGATCGCCTTCCAGGATCAGACCCATGGCGATACCGGCAACCGGCTTGGCCAGCGGAACGCCTGCGTCCATCAGAGCGAGCGAGGTGCCGCAGACGGTTGCCATCGAGGACGAGCCGTTCGACTCGGTGATCTCGGAGACGACACGCAGCGTGTAGGGGAACTGCTCAGGCGTCGGCAGCATCGGACGGATCGCGCGCCATGCGAGCTTGCCGTGGCCGATTTCGCGGCGACCCGGGGAGCCCATGCGACCGGTCTCGCCAACAGAGTAGGGAGGGAAGTTGTAATGGAGCAGGAAGCGCTCCTTGTACATGCCCGTCAGGCTGTCGACATACTGCTCGTCTTCGCCGGTGCCGAGGGTGGCAACCACGATCGCCTGCGTTTCACCACGGGTAAACAGCGCCGAACCATGCGTACGCGGCAGAAGGCCGACTTCCGAAACGATCGGACGGACGGTTTCGAGGTCGCGGCCGTCGATGCGGCTCTTGGTGTCGAGGATGTTCCAGCGGACGATTTTCGCCTGCAGATGCTTGAAGATCGCGCCGACTTCCTCGGCCGTGTACCTGGCTTCGCCTTCCTCGGGGAGGAAGTGTGCCTTCACCTTCGCCTTGACGGCATCGACGGCGGCGTAGCGGTCGGCCTTCTGGGTGATCTTGTAGGCTTCGCGAAGTTCACCTTCGGCAAGGCCGAGCATTTCGGTTTCGAGAGCGGAGTAATCTTCCGGCTGGAAGTCGCGCGGCTCCTTGGCGGCAACTTCGGCGAGCTTGATGATCGCGTCGAGAACCGGCTGGAAGCCCCTGTGGCCGAACATGACGGCACCGAGCATGACGTCTTCGTTGAGTTCCTTGGCTTCGGATTCCACCATCAGCACGGCGTCATAGGTGCCGGCGACGACGAGATCGAGGCTCGATTCGTCCATCTCGTCGAGATGCGGGTTGAGAACGTATTCGCCGTTGATGTAGCCGACGCGTGCACCACCGACCGGGCCCATGAAGGGAACGCCGGACAGCGTCAGCGCGGCCGAAGTGGCGACCATCGACAGGATGTCCGGATTGTTTTCAAGGTCGTGCTGGATGACGGTGACGACGACCTGCGTGTCGTTCTTGTAGCCTTCCGGGAAGAGCGGGCGGATCGGGCGGTCGATCAGGCGGGAAACGAGGGTCTCGTTCTCGCTCGGACGGCCTTCGCGCTTGAAATAGCCGCCGGGGATCTTGCCGGCTGCATAGGTCTTTTCCTGGTAGTTGACGGTGAGCGGAAAGAAGTCCTGGCCGGGCTTCGGCGCCTTGGCCGAGACGACGGTGGCAAGAACGACGGTTTCGCCGTAGGTGGCGAGAACCGCGCCGTCGGCCTGACGGGCAATCTTGCCGGTTTCAAGCTTCAGCGGGCGGCCGGCCCACTCGATTTCCACGGTGTGTGTATCAAACATGTCTTGTCCTTCAATGCGGGAGCACGCGCCATCGCCGATATCAAGGCGCAGCGCACAGTCGACCGCAATCAATGTGACGTATCACGGGCAAGACAACGGGAGGCTTTTCATTCCTCGGGTTCCCGGGAAATCCGAAGATTTCCAGCAACCCGAAGGTTCCCTGGGGAACCGGGCCAGCACTCACTGATGAGCCTTGGCCGAAAGCATCCGGCAATCCTGCCCCATGACAGGTCAACGGTTGGTTTGGCAGATCCGGCCCATCCGGGTCTGCCGGTCGTTCCACCGCTTAGATAGGGCGCGGCTGGAACATTTCATCGGGAGCCTTGTCCCGAAACAGATCCGGCGGACGCTCGGAAGCGCCCGCCGGACAATCTTAGCGGCGGATACCCAGGCTGGCGATCAGCTTGGAATAGCGGCCTTCATCCTTCTTCTTGAGATAATCAAGAAGCGAGCGGCGGCTCGAAACCATCGTCAACAGGCCACGGCGGGAATGGTTATCCTTCTTGTGGTCCTTGAAGTGTTCGGTCAGGTTGTTGATGCGTTCGGTCAGGATCGCGACCTGGACTTCCGGAGAACCGGTATCGCCTTCAACGGTCGCATATTCCTTGATCAGCGCAGCCTTGCGCTCAGCAGTGATCGACATCGGGTGATCCTTTCTAAGAGAGGAGATAAAGGTCGCCAAAAGCCGGGATGTCGTCCAGCTTTGGCCGCGAATGCAATCGGGCGTACCCGATGCTGGCGCTGCCTATAAACCATTCAGGCAGCAAAGGGAAGAGGCGTAAAACTGTGCCTCTCTAAAGCGCGTCGCGTCAATCCGGATTCATGCGACGCGCTTTAGGTCTTTGATTTATGCATGTCGTTATCCCCAAAACCGCTGCGCACTTTTGGGCGACATGCATTGGGATAGCCGATCAGCCGAAGACGCGCTTCGGGCGAAACTCGCCCTGGCCGATTTCGCCGATTGCGATCAGCTTGCCGCGGGCCGTCGCATAAGCTTCGCTTTCGGCAACCGGCGCATCGCGGCCACGCACCAGGATCGGGTTACCCATCTTCAGCCGGTGTGCCTGGTCGTCATTGATGACCAGATGGGGCAGGGACGAGAGCGCTTCGCAGGTGTCGATCAGCAGCGCGTCGAGGGCCGCAAGCCGCTCGTCCATATCCTCGATCGCCTCCAGTGCCACGAGATCGGCAAGCGGCACCATGGCCTCTTCCGCAAAGGGCGCGACGAAGGTGCGTCGCAGCCCCGACACATGGCCGAAGCAGCCGAGCTCTCGGCCGAAATCGCGCGCGAGCGCTCTGACATAGGTGCCCTTGCCGCATTCCACTTCGAAATGCGCGCGATCGGCATCCGGGCAGGCGAGCAACGTCAGCCGGAAGATATCGACCTCGCGCGACGGGATTTCGACGGCTTCGCCTTCGCGCGCCAGATCATAGGCGCGTTCGCCCGCTATCTTGATAGCGGAAAACTGCGGCGGCACCTGGTTGATGGTGCCGATATATCCAGGCAGGATATCGCGGATCTGCTGTTCGCTTGGGCGCTTGTCCGAGCTTTCGGTCACCTCGCCCTCGAGATCGTCCGTCGCGCGCTCTTCGCCCCAGCTCACGGTGAATTCGTAGATCTTGCGGCCGTCCATCACATAGGGAACGGTCTTCGTCGCATCGCCGAGCGCGATCGGCAGCATGCCGGAGGCGAGCGGATCGAGCGTTCCGGCATGGCCGGCCTTCTGTGCCTTGTAGAGCCACTTGATCTTGGAAACGGCTTCCGTCGAGCCGAAATCCACCGGCTTGTCGAGGATCAGCCAGCCGGAAATCGGCCGGCCCTTGGGTTTGCGTGGTTTGGACATGCGTCTCTTCTGTTTATTGTTCGTCATTATCGCCGTCGAGGTCGCGTTGGACCTCGGGCGAACGCAGCAGCTCGTCGATCTTCTTGTAATTGTCGAAGCTGGTATCGTCGCGGAAGCGCACCTCCGGCATGTATTTCATCTGCCGAAGCTGCGGCCCGAGCCGGCCGCGGATGAACTTCGCATGACGGTTCAACGCCTCGATGACCACGCTATGGTCGGAAACGCCGAGCGGCGTCACATAGGCGGTGGCGATCTTGAGATCCGGCGACATGCGCACTTCCGAGATCGAGATCACGGTCGCCTCGATGACGTCGTCGCGCACTTCGCCGCGTTGAAGCACCTGGGTGATAGCGGCGCGAACCTGTTCGCCAACGCGCAGCATGCGCTGCGAAGGCGCGGAGGAAGTTGGTCTGGTCATTGTTATCTCTATTTGCCGATGCGGCTGGGAATCGAACCCGTCAAAGGAGAGCGTCCATGACTCTTTTGTTCCAAAAGGTCAAGTCGGCAGATGCCCGAACGCCATCCGCCGGCTGGCGAATGGCGTTCGGGCTGATATATCGTGCGCAGCGGTTTAGAGCGTGCGCGTGATGTGTTCCACGCGGAAGCACTCGATGACGTCGCCGGCGCGCATGTCTTCGTAATTTTCGAAGGCCATGCCGCATTCCTGACCCATCGGCACTTCGGAGACTTCGTCCTTGAAGCGCTTGAGGGTCTTGAGCTTGCCTTCGTGAACGACGACGTCGTTGCGGATGAGGCGGACGCCCGCACCGCGTTCGACCTTGCCTTCGACGACACGGCAGCCTGCGACCTTGCCGACCTTGGTGATGTTGAACACCTCGAGGATCTCGGCGTTGCCGATGAAGGTTTCGCGGCGTTCCGGAGACAGCAGGCCCGACATCGCTGCCTTCACGTCATCCACGAGGTCGTAGATGATGTTGTAGTAGCGGATTTCGATGCCTTCGCGTTCGGCGAACTGGCGTGCCTGCGTATTTGCACGAACGTTGAAGCCGATGATGGCCGCGTTCGAGGCTTCGGCGAGCGAGATGTCCGACTCGGTGATGCCGCCGGCGCCAGAATGGACGATGCGGGCGCGGACCTCGTCGGTGCCGAGCTTCTCCAGCGCGCCGGCAATCGCTTCGATCGAGCCCTGCACGTCACCCTTGATGACAAGCGGGAACTCCTTGATGCCGGCGCTCTGGCGCTGCATCATCATCTGTTCCAGCGAACCGCGCTGTCCCGACTGGCGGGCAGCCGCCTTGTCGCGGGCCAGACGCTGACGGTATTCCGAGATCTCGCGGGCGCGGCTTTCGCTTTCGACGACGGCGAACTTGTCGCCGGCCTGCGGCGTGCCGGACAGGCCGAGCACTTCGACCGGCATTGCCGGACCGGCTTCCTTCACATGGTCGCCCTTGTCGGTGACGAGCGCGCGCACGCGGCCCCAGACGTCGCCGGCGACGATGATCTGGCCAGGACGCAGCGTACCCTTCTGGACGAGCACGGTCGCGACCGCACCGCGGCCGCGGTCGAGCTGGGCTTCGATGACAGTGCCTTCCGCCGTCCGGTTCGGATTGGCCTTGAGGTCGAGAATTTCCGCCTGCAGCAGGATCGCCTCGAGCAGCTTGTCGAGGTTCTTGCCGGTCTTGGCCGAAACTTCGACGTCGAGCACTTCACCGCCCATGGATTCCACGAAGACTTCGTGCTGCAGCAGCTGGTTACGGACCTTCTGCGGATCCGCTTCGTGCTTGTCGACCTTGTTGATCGCAACGATGATCGGAACACCGGCCGCCTTGGCGTGGTTGATCGATTCGATCGTCTGCGGCATTACGCTGTCGTCGGCTGCGACGACCAGGATCGCGATGTCGGTCGCCTGGGCGCCGCGGGCACGCATAGCCGTGAAGGCGGCGTGGCCGGGGGTGTCGATGAAGGTGATCTTCTGGCCGTTCTGCTCCACCTGATAGGCGCCGATATGCTGCGTGATGCCACCGGCTTCACCGGCAACCACGTTGGCATGGCGGATGGCGTCGAGCAGCGAGGTCTTGCCGTGGTCGACGTGACCCATGATGGTAACGACGGGCGGGCGCGAAACCAGTTCGCCATCTTCGTCGGACACGTTGAAGATGCCGAGTTCGACGTCGGATTCCGATACGCGCCTGACCGTATGGCCGAATTCGCCGGCGATGAGTTCGGCAAGATCGGCGTCGATGACGTCGCCCGGCTTCATCATCTGGCCTTCCTTCATCAGGTACTTGATGACGTCGACGGCGCGTTCGGACATGCGCTGCGACAGCTCCTGAATGGTGATGGTCTCAGGCAGAACGACTTCGCGGGAGATCTTCTCGCGGGTTTCCTGCATCTGGCTGCGGCGGAACTTCTCCTGCCGGCGGCGCATCGCCGAAAGCGAACGGCCACGAGCATTGTCGTCGCCATCTGCGTCAGCGGTGGTGATCGTCAGCTTGCCGCGGCGGCGCTCTTCTTCCGTCTTCGGACGCGTCGTGACCGGCTTTGCCGGTTCCGGGCGAACGACACGGCCACGGGCCGGACCGCCGCGCGCAGCGCCGCGATCGTCATCCTCGGTGTCGTTGCGACGGCCACGGACACCGGCCGGTGCGGCGGCGCCCGGCGCCGGACGGGCGTCAGCGGGTGTTGCGGCATCGGGCCGGCGCGCAGCAGGCGCCGATGATGCCGGCCGCGGAGCGTTGGAGCGAGCTTCGGCCACAGCAGGAGCCGGTGCGGCCGCGGCGGCTGCCGGTTCGGCAGCAGCGGGCGCTTCCGCCTGTCGGACAGCCTCTTCGGCGGCCCTGCGGGCTGCTTCTTCCGCTTCGGCCGCCTTGCGGACAACCTCTTCGGCCGCACGGCGCTTTTCTTCCTCGGCGCGGCGAATGGCGTCCTGGGCGTCGCGCGCCTGGGATTCGGCCAATGCGCGGCGGCGGGCGTCCATCTCTTCCGGAGACAGATGGTTCAGCACCACCGGACGCGGACGATCGTTCGAGCGCGGCTGCTGATAGGGCTGCTGCGGACGCTGATTGGTCTGGCTGTTGTTGCCCTGCTGAACCCGCGGTGCCGGCGTCGGCTGCTGCGGGCGTGCCTGCACGGGTGCAGGCGCCGGTTCGGCTGCGCGGACGGGCGCGGGAGCGACAGGTGTGATCGGCTTTTCGTCTTCCGGGCGCATCGGGCGCCGCTTACGGGTCTCGACGACGACCGCTTTGGTGCGACCTCGACCCATATCCTGGCGAACGGTGCCCTGGCTCATCCCCGATGGTTTCAGGGTAAGCGTCTTTTTGCCCGTCACGCTGATTGTCTTGTCGTCGTTACTATCGGTCATTCGTTCCCGTTCCTTCGGACAGGGAGCGATGACTAGATCAGACCCTGTCGTTCAATACTGTCGATCAATGAGAATGGGACCGGCCGATGCCGGTGACCACGTCATTGTTTTTGCCGGCCAGCGCCGCCCGCTGCCCGGGACTGACCGCCAATACGGTACTGTTCGAGCATCTTTGCGCGCTTCACTACACCCTCACCCGCCTGCCCTGCAAGCACTGCGGCATGGATAAAAGCATTCTGGCCCATCAGGCCTTCCATTTCGCTCTCCGAGAAGAGACGGAAGGAAGGTATCTCCTCCTCGGTCTCCATTCCGAGGTGCCAGGCCTTGCGGGCCTGGTCGATTTTCCGGACGCCGTCGTCCGCTGCTTCAGTCGAGTGGAACACCGCAAGCGCTGCTCCGCTTCTGACCGCGGCATCCACTTTCGCGGACCCGCTGACGAACTGGCCGGCTTTCCGCGCCATGTTCATCATCTGCATCAATTGCGCCGCAAGCAGCCGATCGACGCTCGCGCCGAGATCGTCCGCCGCCTTCACATCCATTTTCAGTGCGCGGGCGAAGAGCTTCTTCGCCACCGCCCGGTCGACCAGCGACCGGTCGATTTTCACCCAGCATCCGCGTCCCGGAAGCTCGCGCTTCAGGTCGGCGACAATAGTTCCATCGGGAGCGGCAACGAAGCGGATCAACTCTTCCGGCGATCCGCTTTCGCGCGTCACGATGCACATGCGTCCGTTCACGTCATAACCTGCAAGATCGTCGTCCTCATCAGGGAGAGCGTCCGGCTCATGCACGGTCATCATGCTTCTTGTTCGGCTTCGGTGACCTCTTCTTCGGTCCCCTTCGCCAGGTCCTCTTCGGTAATCCAGCCGGCCGAGAGGCGGGCCTGGACGATCATCTGTTCCGCCTCGACGCGCGAGACGTCGAATTTCGAGAACAGACCCTCGAACTTCTTCGTTTCGCCGTTCTTGCGCTCCGTCCAGCCGACGAGATCGTCGGCCGCACAACCGGCAAAGTCCTCGATCGTCTTGATGCCGTCTTCGCCGAGCGCCACCATCATCTGGGCGGTCATGCCGTCGATTTCACGCAGTTCGTCCTGGACGCCGAGCGCCTTGCGCTTCTCGTCCATCTCGGCTTCGAGACGCTCGAGGAATTCGCGGGCGCGCTGCTGGATTTCCTGCGCCGTCTCCTCGTCGAAACCGTCGATCGAGGAGATTTCGTCGAGATCGACATAGGCCAGTTCTTCAACCGCGGCAAAACCTTCGGAGGCCAGAACCTGGCCGACCATCTCGTCGACGTCGAGCGAATCCATGAACAGGTTGGTGCGCTCGTTGAATTCCTTCTGGCGGCGTTCCGATTCCTCGGCCTCCGTCATGATGTCGATGTCCCAGCCGGTCAGCTGCGAGGCCAGCCGGACGTTCTGGCCGCGGCGGCCGATCGCAAGCGACAGCTGCTCGTCGGGAACGACGACTTCGATGCGCTCGGCATCCTCGTCGAGAACGACCTTGGCGACTTCGGCCGGCTGCAGGGCGTTGACGACGAAGGTCGCCGGGTCCTGGCTCCACGGAATGATATCGATCTTCTCGCCCTGGAGCTCGCCGACGACGGCCTGGACGCGCGAACCGCGCATACCGACGCAGGCGCCGACCGGATCGATCGAGCTGTCGTTCGAGATCACCGCGATCTTGGCGCGCGAACCCGGATCGCGGGCGACCGACTTCACCTGGATGATACCGTCGTAGATTTCTGGCACTTCCATGGTGAACAGCTTCACCATGAACTGCGGATGCGTGCGCGACAGGAAGATCTGCGGGCCGCGCTGCTCGCGACGGACATCATAGACATAGGCACGGACGCGATCGCCATAGCGCACGTTTTCGCGCGGGATCATTTCGTCGCGGCGGATGATACCTTCGCCGCGGCCGAGATCGACGATGACGTTGCCATATTCGACGCGCTTGACGGTACCGTTTACGATTTCGCCGACGCGATCCTTGAATTCGTCGAACTGGCGGTCGCGCTCGGCTTCACGCACCTTCTGCACGATCACCTGCTTGGCGGACTGGGCGGCAATGCGGCCGAAATCCATCGGCGGCAGCGGGTCGGCGATGAAGTCGCCGAGTGCGGCGTCCGGATTGCGGTCGCGGGCCAGCTCCAGCGGGATCTGCGTCGAATAATCCTCGGCCTTGTCGACGACTTCGAGCAGGCGCTGCAGGCGGATTTCGCCGGTCTTCGGATTGATGTCGGCCCGGATGTTGGACTCGGTGCCGTAACGGGAGCGTGCCGCCTTCTGGATAGCGTCGGCCATTGCGGCCAGCACGATCTCGCGGTCGATGACCTTTTCGCGCGCCACTGCATCTGCGATCTGCAGAAGTTCGAGCCGGTTCGCACTGACTGCCATTGTCTTGTTTCTCCGTCTTTACTCCAGGGTTCCCGTCCCTGGAGCGGTCTGTTGATCGGTTATTCTTGGTCGTCCGCTTCGTTCTGGTTGGCGGCCTGTGCTTTTGCCAGCTTGTCGGCGCGCAACGCATCGCGGATCAGGTCGTCGGTCAGAATGAGCTTCGCATCGCTGAGCGCCGTAAAGGGAATGGTGACCTTCTGCTCTTCCCCATAGGCGACCTGGTCACGCTCGAGCGTGAAACCATCTGCGCCTGCTTCGACGATCTTGCCGCGGAAGCGCTTGCGATTGTCGATCAAGATCGACGTCTCGCATTTCACAAGGTGGCCCTGCCAGCGGACGAAATCGGATTTCCGCACCATCGGACGATCGATGCCGGGCGAAGACACCTCGAGATGATACTCTTTATCGATCGGATCTTCCACATCGAGGACGGGAGAAATCGCCATCGAGATTTCTTCGCAGTCCTGAACCGTCATCGTGCCGTCGTTGCGTTCGGCCATGACCTGCATCGTCGCGCCGTTCTGGTTCAGCATGCGGACGCGGATAAGCCGGAAGCCCAGGCCGACGAGGACGGGTTCGATGATATCGGCAAGACGCTGGTCGAGCCCGGTTTCGGTAATCAGCCGCGGCTCAAGTTCGTTGTCTGCGTTTGTCATGTCCGACAAGCGGTGCGCTCCTCGCAATTTCAAGCTGTTCGGGCGATCGCGCTAATAAAAAAGAGCGGGTCCTTGCGGCCCACTCTTCATCAAGCGATCAAGAATTTGAGAGGCATATAGTCGGGTTTTTCCGAAATTGCAAGGTCCGCGACCGATTCCGCCAATTCGCTTGCCGCGCGTGAACAGGCCTATGGCCAGCGCCGGTCTTGCGCATATATTGCCGCTGGGGCGCAATAACAAAAGCGGGAGAAATCGTGGCCTACACTTCCTCGACATTGGCGCCTTTGCGGCACGATACCTACCGCACCATCTGGTTCGCGAGCCTTTCCTCGAATTTCGGCGGCCTGATCCAGGCGGTGGGCGCTGCCTGGATGATGACGACCATTACCGCCTCGGAGGACATGGTCGCGCTGGTGCAGACCTCGACGGCGCTGCCGATCATGCTGTTTTCGCTGATATCGGGCGCGCTGGCCGATAATTATGACCGTCGCCGGGTCATGCTGACGGCGCAATGCATGATGCTCACGGTTTCGGCGCTGCTGACGGCCTCGGCCCTTCTCGGCTGGATCACACCCTGGTTGCTGCTCTTCTTCACCTTCCTGATCGGCTGCGGCACGGCGCTCAACAATCCCTCCTGGCAGGCCTCGGTCGGCGACATGGTGCCGCGCGCCGATCTGCCGGGCGCCGTCACCCTGAACAGCATGGGCTTCAACATCACCCGCAGCGTCGGCCCGGCGATCGGCGGCGTCATCGTCGCCGCTGCCGGCGCGGCCGCGGCCTTTGCGGTGAACACGGTGAGTTACTTCGCCTTGATCTATGCCCTGCTGCGCTGGCGGCCGGCCACGCCGGTCTCGACCCTGCCGCGGGAGGCGCTCGGCAGCGCCATCTTTTCCGGCCTGCGCTATATCTCGATGTCGCCCAATCTCGAAAAGGTCCTCGTCAGGGGCCTGCTCTTCGGCATCGGCGCCAGCTCGATCCTGGCGCTGCTGCCGGTCGTTGCCCTCGATCTCGTTGCCGGCGGGCCGCTGACCTATGGTTTCATGCTCGGCGCCTTCGGCATCGGCGCGATCGGCGGCGCGGTGATGAATGCGAGGCTTCGCCAGGTGCTTTCCAGCGAGACGATCATCCGCATGGCCTTTGCCGGCTTCGCGCTGAGCGCCGTCATCGCCGCCGTGAGCCCGAGTGCCGTCCTCACCTCCGCCGGGCTGCTCGTCTCCGGCGCCTGCTGGGTCTCCGCACTTTCGCTGTTCAACACCATCGTCCAGCTTTCGACGCCGCGCTGGGTGGTCGGCCGGGCGCTGTCGCTCTACCAGACCGTCACCTTTGGCGGCATTGCCGGCGGCAGCTGGCTGTGGGGCGTTGCCGCCGATCGTTATGGCGTTGCCGATGCGCTGCTGATGTCATCGGTCGTCATGCTGCTCGGCATCGCGATCGGCCTGCGTTTTTCCATGCCGGCCTTCGCTTCGCTCAACCTCGATCCGCTGAACCGCTTCATCGAGCCGGCCCTGAGCCTCGACATCACGCCGCGCAGTGGCCCGATCGTCATCCTTGTCGACTACGAGATCGCCGATACCGACCTTGCCGAATTCATGACGCTGATGGGTGAGCGCCGCCGCATCCGCATCCGCGACGGCGCCCGCAATTGGGCGCTGATGCGCGATCTCGAAAATCCCGGGCTCTGGACGGAGACCTACCATACGTCGACCTGGGTCGAATATATAAGACACAACCAGCGGCGCACGCAGGCCGATGCCGAAAACATCGACAGGCTTCGCGCGCTTCACCGCGGCGAAGGTTTGCCGCATGTTCACCGCATGATCGAACGCCAGGCTATTCCGCCTGATAACGACGTCTTCCACAAGGCGCCGATCGATCTGCATCATTGAGAACGGCCATGTACAGGTTCAGGCTCGCCCGCCAATCCGATCTTGCCGCCATCGTCCGGCTTCTGGCCGATGACGATCTCGGCGGCGCCAGGGAGATCGTTACCGATCCCGTCGACGCACGGTATCTCTCGGCCTTCGCGGCGATCGAGGCGGACGCCAATCAGCTGCTGGCCGTCGCAACCGACGCGGCCGATCGTGTCGTCGGCTGCCTGCAGCTGAGCTTTCTTCCCGGCCTTTCGAGAACAGGCATGTGGCGCGGTCAGATCGAAAGCGTGCGTGTTGCCAGCGACCTTCGCGGCTCGGGCCTCGGCTCTGAATTCATCGCATGGGCGATCGCCCAATGCGTCGAGCGTGGCTGCGGCCTCGTGCAGCTGACATCGGACAAGACGCGGGCGGATTCAATCCGCTTCTACGAGAAGCTCGGTTTTCTGGCCAGCCATGAAGGGCTGAAGCGCAGTCTCTGAAGCCGGTTACTTCAGCTTGCCCTTCATCGTCGCTTCGGGAAAACATGTCGGCTTCATGCCGTTCTTGGCCTGCCACTGGCCGATCGAACGCCGCGTCTTGTAGCCTGGCAGACCATCGGAACCGCCGACATCATAGCCCTGCCGTTCCAGCGCCTTCTGCATGGCGGCGACATCCGAGCGCAACATCTTGCCGACATCGCCCCATCTGCCCTCAAAGGCGCCGCCATTATAGGCGATCCGATCGGCGAGATTGCCGATATAGAGCGCGTAGAGATCGGAATTATTATATTCCTTGATGATGTAGAAATTCGGCGTGACGATGAATTCCGGCCCGTCGCGGCCGGCCGGCACCAGCATCATGCCTTCAGCCTTCATCTCGCTGGAGGGAAACCCCTTGCCGGAGATGCGGTCGATGCCGAGCGAGGCCCAGTGCGACAGCGGCTTTGCCAGATCGGGCCCCTCCTGCGCGCAGGAAACCGCCTCCGGGATCGACACCTCGAAGCCCCAGTCGCGGTCGCGCTGCCAGCCCTTCTTGACCAGGAAATTGGCGATCGAGGCGAGCGTATCGGGCACCGAGGTCCAGATGTTGCGATGGCCGTCGCCATCGAAATCCACGGCATATTTCAGATAGCTGGTCGGCATGAATTGCGGCTGGCCGAGTGCGCCCGCCCACGACCCCTTGAAATCGGCCGGTGCGACATCACCGCCATCGAGAATATGGAGTGCGGCCACCAGCTCGGTACGGAACATCTCCTTGCGCGTCGACATGAAGGCCTTGGTCGCCAACACCTCGATTGCCGAGTTCGGGATCTTCGCCGCACCGAAGCCTGTCTCCCGGCCCCAGATGGCCAGCACGATCGAGCCGGGCACGCCATAGGTCTTCTCGATGCGTTTCAGCGTTGAACCGTATTGCGCCGCAAAGCCGCGCCCCGTTGCGGCAAGCTTCTTCAGCCGGTCCTCGTTGAAATAGGGACCGGGCGAGGAAAATTCGGCCTGCGTCTGCTTCTGCTCCTTCGGCGGCGGGAAGCCGGGCGGGGCAAGATCGGGCAGGTTCCAGTTCAGCGTGATGCCGGAAAAGGCAGCCTGGAAGGTCTTCTCGGAAATCCCGCCCGCCTTCGCTTCCGGCCAGAGGTCTTTCCGTACCCATGTCTCGAACTGCGCTTCGACATCGGCTTTCGAAGGGGCTGCGAGGGCGGAGAGGGGGAGGAGGGCGGTCGCTAGGGCGAGTGCGAATAGCCGCCGTGGAACATCTTTCGGCATAGGCAAACCCCTCATATCACTGTCCGCGCCCGAAGGGCCGCCGCGAGCGTTCCCTCGTCGAGGTAGTCGAGCTCGCCGCCAACAGGCACACCATGCGCCAGCCGGGTGATCTTCACGTCCAGCCCCTGCAACTGGTCGGTGATATAATGCGCCGTCGTCTGCCCCTCGACGGTGGCGTTGACGGCGATGATCAGCTCGCGGATACCGCCTTCGCCGACCCGGTCGATCAGCCCGCGAATGTTGAGATCGTCGGGCCCGACCCCGTCGAGCGGTGACAGCGTGCCGCCGAGGACGTGATAGGCGGCGTTCATCGCGCCCGCGCGCTCCAGTGCCCAGAGATCCGATACGTCCTCGACGACGATGATGACGGATTGATCGCGCTGCGTGTCGGTGCAGACGGTGCAGGGATCGACCGTATCGACGTTGCCGCAGCGCGAGCAAATCTTCACCTTGTCATAGGCCTCGCCCATCGCATTCGACAGCGGGCCGAGCAACTGGTCCTTCTTCTTGATCAGATGCAGTGCCGCCCGGCGCGCCGAGCGCGGCCCGAGGCCCGGCACCTTCGCCAGAAGCTGGATGAGTTTTTCGATTTCGGGGCCGGTGACTCGTTTTGCCATGCGCCGTTCTTAACTGATATGGAACGGAAACGGAATCGCGGAAGGATTGGCCATCCCATGAAAATCCTGGCGCTGTGCACCGGCAATCCGGAAAGACTGCCGGGCAAGAGCTACAAGACCGGCATCTTCAAACATGCCGTCAACGGTGCGGTGATGATCGATGCCGAAGGTCTGGTCGGCGATGCCATCTGCAACCGCAAACACCATGGCGGTGTCGATCAGGCTGTTTATGTCGAGGGATCGCTGACGCTCGACTGGTGGAGCACCGAGCTCGGTCGGCCATACGAGCCCGGCACTTTCGGCGAAAACATGGTGATCTCGGATCTCGACAATCGCGATGTCGCCGTCGGTGACCGCTTCGTGATCGGCGCTCTCGTCCTCGAAGTCACCGCGTGCCGCATCCCCTGCGCCACGTTTGCCGCCAGGATGGCCGATCCGAAATTCGTCAAACGTTATACCGCCGCCGCCCGTCCCGGCATCTATTGCCGTGTCATCCGGAGCGGCGTGGCCAAGGCCGGAATGTCGGTGGAATGCACGCCCTTTCACGGAGCCAAGATCACCATGCCGGAGCTGATGGAGACTTTCGGTCGACGGCTTCGGGCGGCAGATCGGGCGCGATATCTCGCCGCCCCAATTCACTACAAACTGCGGGCTATGTTGGAATCCGAGAGCGACGAAGCGCGCTAGATCGGACTTTGGGCCTTGAATAGGTGCGCCCGTCTCAGAACGGCAGCTTGAAGCCCGGCGGGATCGGAAGGCCGGCGGTCAGAGCCTTGGTCTTTTCGGCGGCGAGCGCCTCGGCCTTGTCCTTGGCGTCCTTGTGAGCGGCGACGATCAGGTCCTCGAGGATCTCGACATCGTCTTCCTTGAACAGCGACGGGTCGATCTTCAGGCTCTTCAGCTCGCCCTTGCCTGACATGACGACGGCGACGAGGCCGCCGCCCGCCTTGCCTTCGGCCGTGAGCTCGGCGATCTCCGCCTGCATCTGCTCCATCTTGGCCTGCATTTCCTTGACTTTGCCCATCATGCCCATGATGTCGCGCATCGTCTCGCTCCTTGTTGAACTTTTAGAATTCTATGTCGTCGCCGGGCAGGATGTCACCTTCAAGGGATTCGGCGGCAGCCGGCGGCGTCGCCTCGCCTTCCTCGTCCGGTTCGGGCGCCCGCACGCGCACGTCGATGATCTTGGCGCCCGGAAAATGCGCCAGGATCGCCGCGACATCGGGATCTTGACGCGCATCGCTGACGCGCTGTTCCTGTGCCTTGGCTTCCGCCTCCACCATCGTCGGCCCGCCCTCTTCGCGGCTGGTGCTGACGATCCAGTGGATTCCGGTCCATTCCTTGAGCTTGACGGCGAGTTCGTTAAGCAGCGTGTTCGGGGCGCCCTCGGTGAGGTTCACGTCCAGCCGGCCCGGCTCGAGCCGCACCGGCCGCACGAAGTTGCGCACCAGTGCTTTCAATTTGACATCGCGCTTCTCGCCCGCGAGGTCGACGATGTCGCCGATCGAATTGACACGCACGAGCGGCTTCGGAGCCTCTGCAGGCTTTGCCTCGGTACGGCCGATATTCTGCGGTTCGGGATTGGGCACGGCGCGCAGCATCGCCGTCGGCCCTGAGGGTAGTGGCCGTGGTGTCGGCTCGGGTGCGCGCGCCGCGACACTGCTCTGATAGGGGACCCGCGTTCCGCTGCCGCCGCCGTTGCCGGAAGGCGAAGGGGAGGGCCGCGGACCGGCATTGTCGCCGGAAAATTCGGCAAGCCGCCGCGCCGCATCCTCGGGCGCTGGCAGGTGTGCGGCATGTGCAAGTCGGATCAGCACCATCTCGGCTGCTCCTGCCGTCCGCGACGAGCCTTCCGTTTCCGGAATGCCCTTCAGCAGCATCTGCCAGATGCGCGACAGCGTCGTCACCGCAACACCCTTGGCGAATTCCGCCGCCTTGGTGCGTTCGATCTCGCTGAGCGACGGGTCGTTTGCCGCATCCGGCACATATTTCAGCCGCGTCACCAGATGGGTGAAATCGGCAAGGTCGGTCAGCACCACCACCGGATTGGCGCCGGCCTCGTACTGGCTCTGGAACTCGCCGAGTGCGGCGGCCACGTCGCCTTTGATGACGTGCTGGAAGAGATCGACGATCCGGGCACGGTCGGCAAGTCCGAGCATGCCGCGCACGGCTTCCGCCTGCACGGCGCCGGCGCCATGGGCGATCGCCTGGTCAAGCAGCGACAGGCCGTCGCGCGCTGAGCCTTCGGCAGCACGCGCAATCATCGCCAGCGCATCCGCTTCCGCCTCGATGCCTTCCTTGGCGGCGATAGTTGAAAACAGCCCGACAAGATCGGAGGCGCTGATGCGGCGCAGGTCGAAGCGCTGGCAGCGCGACAGCACGGTGATCGGCACCTTGCGGATCTCGGTGGTGGCGAAGATGAATTTCACATGCTCCGGCGGCTCTTCGAGCGTCTTCAACAGGCCGTTGAAGGCCTGCGTCGACAGCATGTGCACTTCGTCGATGATATAGACCTTGTAGCGCGCCGAAACCGGTCGGTAGCGCACCTGCTCGATGATCTCTCTTATATCGTCGATACCGGTATGGGAGGCGGCATCCATCTCGATCACGTCGACATGCCGGCCTTCCATGATTGCCTGGCAGTGTTCGCCGGGCACGCGCAGATCGATCGTCGGCTTGTCGATGTCGGCTGTCTTGTAGTTCAGCGCCCGCGCCAGGATGCGCGCCGTCGTCGTCTTGCCGACGCCGCGCACGCCGGTCAGCATGTAAGCCTGGGCGATGCGGCCGGTTTCGAAGGCATTGGTGAGGGTGCGGACCATCGGCTCCTGGCCGACCATCAGGTCCGTGAAATCCTTGGGGCGGTATTTGCGAGCCAGCACCCGGTACCCGGTGCCCGTCGAGGCGGCATCTTTTGATTGTCGCTCGGTGTCGCTCATCGCCCTGCTTGTCGCCCGGATCGTCGGGCACTTCGTGGAGAGAAGGTGGGAGGCTGGCACGATGACCCGTGCCGGGCTCGTTAGGGCTGCTTCCTTCCGGACCTGACCCGGTTGGCGAGTGGCTCGTCCACCACCAACCTCCCGGATGCACATATCGGCAATATCGTCATCAAAAGCAAGCCAACATGCAAAAAAACTGCTAGTCGTTGGAAAACATGAGGAGAATGCCCTTTGAACGGTTTCGTGCTCGACCCCCGGCTGGAAAACGATAGCGTCAGCATCATGGTTACCGGTCTCTGCGATCTGAGATTGTCGAGGGATGCCCGCTGGCCCTGGCTCATTCTTGTGCCGCGCCGGGCCGATATCACCGAAATCTTCGAACTGACGCCGCTCGACCAGGTGCTGCTCGCCTTCGAGACGGAACTGGTCTCCAAAGCCCTGAAGGAGATCACCGGCGCGACAAAAATCAATGTCGGGGCTCTTGGCAATATCGTCCGCCAGCTTCATGTTCATGTCATTGCCCGCTTCGAAGGCGATGCCAACTGGCCGGGTCCCGTCTGGGGCTTCGGGAGCGCGGAACCCTACGAAGACGGAAAGAGAGATGAATTCACAGTGAAGCTGCGGGAAGCCCTTTCATCATGAGTCATTCGCTTTTCGATTCGGATGTGCCGCATCCGGAACCCAGCAATCTCACGGCCTTTGCCGCCAATGACCTCAATCGCGATTCCGAGCATCGCGACGAACAGTCCGTCGAAAAGGCGCTGGCCAAGGACGGCACCCATATCTTCGCCTTCGCCGGGGATAAGCTGGTGCTGAAGCATGACGGCCAGGTGCTTGATCCGCTCTTTGCCCGCTATGAGCTCCAGGAATTGCAGCCGGATTGGGATGAGACGGTGCTTCTCGGTTATCGTAAATCAGGCGAGCCGCGCCTTGCCGTTCCCGTCGGCATCGGCGTCGACGACCTCACCAGCCAATACAAGCCCGCCGATGGTCGCACGCTGTTTCGCGAAATGCTGATCGACGAGGTGTTGCTCGGCGAATTCGCCCAGGCCGCCAGCCTCATCCGCTGGAATGGCGACAACCGCTTCTGCGGCCGCTGCGGCTCGGCGATGGAGATCCACATCGGCGGCTACAAGCGTGTCTGCGCCGCCTGCCAACACATGATCTTTCCCCGCACCGATCCCGTCGTCATCATGCTGACGATCGACGAGAAACGCGACCTCTGCCTGCTCGGCCGCAGCCCGCATTTCGCGCCCGGCATGTATTCCTGCCTTGCCGGCTTCGTCGAACCCGGCGAGACCATCGAGAATGCCGTGCGTCGCGAAACGCTGGAAGAATCCGGCATCCGCACCGGCCGCATCCGCTACCACGCCTCGCAGCCCTGGCCGATGCCGCATTCCCTGATGATCGGCTGTTACGCCGAGGCGAAATCCACCGAAATCAACCGCGACGAGACGGAACTCGAGGATTGCCGCTGGTTCACCCGCGAGGAAACGATCGAGATGCTGGAACGCCCGAGCGCGACAGGCAAGGCCTCGCCGCCGAAAGGGGCGATCGCCCACCGCCTGATGCGCGACTGGGTGGAGTGGAAGCGCTAGCGTCATGCCGGTCGCCCGCTCGGAACGGCTGCTGACGCTGCTGCAGACGCTCCGGCGTTACCGCCGGCCGGTGACCGGCACGGTGCTGGCTGAGGAGACCGGCGTCAGCCTGCGCACGCTGTATCGCGATATTGCCAGCCTGCAGGCGCAGGGCGCGATGATCGAAGGCGAAGCCGGCATCGGTTATGTGCTGAAGCCGGGGTTCATGCTGCCGCCGATGATGTTTTCAGAAGAAGAGCTGGAGGCATTGGTGCTTGGCTCGCGCTGGGTGGCTCGCGCCGCCGAGCCGCGCCTTGCCGGCGCCGGCGCCGACGCGCTGGCCAAGATTGCCGCCGTGCTGCCGGCCGATATGCGGGAGATGATCGATTCGGCAGCCCTTTTCGTCGGCCCCAAACGCCGGGACGAGGACAAGGCCGATGTTTCGGCCATCCGCAAGGCGATCCGTCTGGAGCGCATCCTCGAACTGCATTATGGCGACGAGCAGGGCCGAATCTCGCGCCGTCGCGTCTGGCCTTTTGCGCTCGGTTATTTCGAGCATGTCCGTGTCCTCATGGCCTGGTGCGAACTGCGCCAGGATTTCCGCCATTTCCGCACCGACCGCATTATCGACATGGCGTTGCATGAGGTGCGTTATCCGCGCCGCCGCACGGTACTGCTCAAGGAGTGGCGTGAGACGCAGGACGTTCCGGTCGAGAACTAACGCTGCTGCCAGAAACTGTCAGTAGGCAGGGTTATTATGAGTACCATTCCACCAGGAAGGAGTACTGATCATGGTAACGCCTCCAGCCATTCATTTGACCAACGACCGCTTTACGGGCGACACCTTTGCCGATGTCATTTCGGCCGAAACTTTTGCCGATGTCCGCCAGTCGGCGCGCTCCGGCCTGCTGCATCTGGTCATCAATATTTTCAGGTTTCCCAAGGGGAACCGCACCAGCCTCGACCTTGAAGCAACGCCGGATTACCTAAAGCGCGACCTCGGCTTCATCGACGGACGCGGCCCGCACTGCGAGGACCGTTTCCCGCTTTAGGTCGCCTATCCCTTCCAACAATCTGCCTGACGAGAACGGGGCGTTGCGATCGCTACGCCCCGTCGCACCCTGCTGCCATGAATTGGCAGCAGGCGATCCCTCGCGGATTTATTTCACAACAACGGGAGAACCGAAATGACCAGCCCCAATCTCATAATCCTTTACGTCAAGGACCCGGCCGAAAGCGCCAGTTTCTACCGGAACCTCTTGAACCGCGAACCGGCCGTGGAAGCGCCGAATTTCGTCGCTTTTCCGCTCGAGGGCGGCTTCACGCTCGGCCTCTGGCGGCGCAGCAAGGTCGAGCCGCAGCCCTCCGCCATCGGCAACCGCGGCGAAGTGGCTTTCATGGTCGAGGGAGAAAATGCCGTCGCCAGGCACTATGAGGACTGGCGTCAACGCGGCCTGCCGATCGCCCAGGAACTGACCGAGCTGGATTTTGGCCCGACCTTCGTCGTGCTCGATCCTGACGGTCATCGCCTGCGCGTCTGTGAGCCGGATAAATAATCGCCGAATGACGAGGTCTGTTTAAGAACGGGGCCTGTTTAAAGCAGGCCTCGCATCGCGTGCCCCTTGTAGACGCCGAGAATCCTCACTTTCTCGGAGAAGAAGCGCAGTTCCTCCAATGCCCGGCGCACGTTCGGATCGTTCGGATGGCCTTCGATATCGGCGTAGAACTGCGTCGCCACGAATTTTCCGCCGAGCTGGTAGCTTTCCAACTTGGTCATATTGATATTGTTGGTGGCAAAACCGCCAAGCGCCTTATAGAGCGCGGCCGGAATGTTGCGGACGTTGAAGACGAAGGTGGTGACGACCTTTTCTTCCGCCGAATTCCGTTGTGCCCATTCTTCGTCACGGGACAGGATAACGAAACGGGTGACGTTGTTTTCAGTATCCTCGACATTCTCGGCGATGATCTCCAGACCGTAGAGATCGGCGGCAAGGCGCGGTGCCAAGGCGGCCATCGAGCGGTCGCCGGTTTCCTTCACGAGCTTTGCCGCCCCGGCCGTATCGCCGGCGATCACCGGCTTCCAGCCATTGGCGCGAACGATCTTGCGGCACTGGCCGAGCGCGTGGATATGGCTGTGCACCGTGCGGATCTCGTCCTTGGTCACCCCGGGCAGCACCATCAGCTGGAAACGGATCGGCATGAAATATTCGCCGATGATGTGCAGCCGCGATTCCGGCAGCAGATGGTGGATATCGGCGACGCGCCCGGCAATCGTGTTCTCGATCGGGATCATCCCGATGTCGGCGTCGCCGTTGTCGACCGCCGTGAACGCATCCTCGAAGGTCTGGCAGGGCAGCGGCTCCATGGTCGGAAACATGTCGCGGCTGGCCATGTCGGAATTGGCGCCGAACTCGCCCTGGAAGGCGATCCTGTTGGTCTTGATATTCATGATGGTTCCGTCAATTCGACTTTGCGGAGAGGATGCGCCGCGCTTTTTCGAGGTCGGCGGGAGTATCGACACCAAGCGGAACCGTGTCAACGATCTCGGCATCGATGCGCATGCCGGCCTCCAGTGCCCGCAATTGCTCCAGCGATTCGCGCTTTTCGAGCGTCGACGGACCGAGCGAGACGAATCGTTCAAGCGCTGCCCGCCGATAGGCATAAAGGCCGATATGGTGGTAGAGAGGCCCCTGACCGTAAGGCGCGGTTGCCCGGGTGAAATAGAGCGCATGCAGACGGGCGTCGGAAAGCGGCGAGCCGACGATCTTGACGATGTGCGGCGCGGTCTTGTCCTCCTCATTGTCGATTATGGTCGTCAGCGTCCCGATATCGACCGCCTCGTTTTCGAGAGGGCGCAAGGCTGCGCGCACCGTTTCCGGATCGATCGTCGGCAGATCGCCCTGGACGTTGACGATGATTTTCGCCTTTCCGTCCGGATCGACTTTCGTCAGCGCCTCGAAGATCCGATCGGAACCCGACTGATGATCCGTGCTGGTCATGACGACCTCGAAGCCGGCCGCGGCCACGGCATCGAACACTTGATCATCGTCGACGGCGACGACGACCCGGCCGATGGCCGCTTCCCTGGCGCGCAGCGCCACCTGAACGATCATCGGCAGGCCGCAAATATCGGCAAGCGGCTTGCCCGGAAGCCGAGTGGAGGCCATGCGCGCCGGGATCAATACGAGCACGCCGTCTAAATTTGAATCACTCATTGTTCGGGCCTTCTATTCCGGGCTGAAAAGTGTCAAAAAGTCTCACGCACAAGACCATTTAGACAGTTGCAACGATCCACCAAAAGACATAGGTTCCGCGCGATTTCAAGATGGTCCGGTTTATGGTCTGCCGGCTGCAAGGGGAGCATTGCAGATGAATTCATACGTCAATACGGCCGTGGGGGCGCTGCTCGGGACGATTTTCGTTCTGATGTCTGTCTCCATCGCGTCCGAAGGGATCTTCCATTCCGAAGCGCCGGAAAAGGAAGGTTTCGCGATCGTTGCCGAAGAGGCGCCTGCCGCTGGTGGTGAGGCTGCGCCTGCCGTTGCCGTTCCGATCGCGCAATTGCTCGCTTCTGCAGATGCCAAGGCCGGTGAAACGGTCTTCAAGAAGTGTCAGGCCTGTCATGACGGCACCAAAGGGGGACCGAACAAGGTCGGTCCCAACCTCTTTGGTGTCGTAGATCGCCCGATCGCCTCGCATGAAGGCTTCGCCTATTCCGCTCCCATGAAGGATTTCTCCAAGGGCGGCAGCGAGAAGTGGACTTTCGAATATCTCAACAAGTTCCTGCTGGCGCCGAAGAAGGACGTTCCCGGCACTGCGATGGGCTTCGCCGGTCTGGCGAAGGATCAGGATCGCGCCAACGTCATCCTCTACCTGCACACGCTGGCCGATTCGCCGGTGCCGCTGCCGGATCCGAAAACCGCGACGCAGTGACGCAGCAGGACAATCGCATGGTATGGAAGCCCGGCCCGCAAGCCGGGCTTTCGTTTTGCGGAGATCCGCCAAGCAATTCCAGGCAAAGCGCGAAGTGGTTTTGCCGGGAATCGCGTAAAAAAGCTGAACCGCTCTAGGCGCCGAGGAAATAGGCCCAGAGCGAGACCGTGATGGCGCCGAGCGCCGTCGTCACCGTGATAGTCGAGGCGGCAAGGCTGTGACCGACGCCGAAGCGGTTGGCGATCAGCCAGGCGTTGACGCCCGTCGGTACGGAGGAAGTCAGCACGATCGCTGCCGTCCATTCGGGGCTGAGGCCGAGGAGATGGCTCGCCGCCCACACGCAACCGGGCAGCAGTAGCAGCTTGCATGTCGAGGTGACGCTGGCGATGCCGACATTGCCGGAGACGCCGTATTTCTCCAGCGCCATGCCGAGCGATATCAGCGCCGCCGGACCGGCGATGCCGGCGATCTGCCCGACGACCGATGCCACCGCCGTCGGCATGGTGAGACCGGAAAGATGCACGGCCATGCCGGCCGCAAGCCCGATCACCAGCGGGTTGCGCACGAGATTGATGGCGATCTGGCGTAGCACGAACATCATGCTGCGGTCGCTTTTGCCGTCGATCTTGCGCTCGGCATGCTCCATCAGCACCGTGCCCGCGACCATCATGACAGGCAGATGCACGGCAAGCAGGATCGACAGCGCCACCAGCCCCTCGTCGCCGACGGTACGCTCGACCAGCGGCAGTCCGATAAAGACATTGTTGGCGAAGGCCGAGGAAACGCCGGCCAAGACACCGATGCGTTCGTCGCGGCCGAAGAGCCGCGTGGCGGCGAGATGGCCGGCCGTCCAGGTGATGGCGACGCCGGAAAAATAGACGATCCAGAGCCGGAAGGGCGAGGCGCCATGAAAATCCGCCTCGGCGATGGTGCGAAAGAGCAGCAGCGGCACGGCGATCTTGAAGACGAATTCGCCGAGCGCATCGCCGACATTCGATGCCATCAGGCCGCTGCGGACGATCACCCAGCCGATGAGAATCAGGAGGAAGATGGGAAGGACGTCGAGAATGATGGCTGACATGAGGGAGGTTGCTCTGCGCGGGGAGTATCCGACATCTACAGCGTCGCGCGCTTTTCAGATGCGCAAAGGACACTGCAGCACTTTGAATTCCTGCATAATTCCGTAAAGCGGAATCGATTTACGGAATTATTGAGTACCAGCAAACTGTTTGGATTGAAAAGGCCATCACCGCCCGATCCGGCAACCGGGGCACCCAAAGGCAAAAAAAGCGGGCTCAGCCCGCTTTTCCGCTCCGGCCCTGCCGGATATCCGGATCACAAAGCTGCCAGTTCATCCGTGGTCAGCATCGCGCCGGTAAGATCGAAGGGTCATCCCTCGTGCGCCCGGCTGCAACTGAAAGCTGCTCATGCCGGTCTTCCTGCGAGTATTTCTAGATTTTGAAAATGACAGCGACATGACGAATAGGCGGCACTTTTGCGAAGAAATAGAAGCGTCGTCCCATTTATCCTTCCAAACCGCGGAAATTTCGCTAAGACCAAACCCCGGCTATCACAAATCCGGGGACTTCCCTTTTCATGACAAGATTCGATGTTCTGACAGTCGGCAACGCAATCGTGGATATCATTGCCCGTTGCGACGACCAGTTCCTCATTGACAACCAGATCACCAAAGCGGCGATGAACCTCATCGATGCCGAACGCGCCGAACTTCTATATTCGCGCATGGGACCGGCGCTCGAAGCCTCCGGCGGCAGCGCCGGCAATACCGCGGCGGGCGTGGCTAACCTCGGCGGCAAGGCTGCCTATTTCGGCAATGTCGCCGCCGATCAGCTCGGTGACATCTTCACCCACGACATCCGCGCCCAGGGCGTCCACTATCAGACCCGGCCCAAGGGCACTTTCCCGCCGACGGCGCGCTCGATGATCTTCGTCACCGAGGACGGCGAGCGTTCGATGAACACCTATCTCGGCGCCTGCGTCGAGCTCGGCCCCGAAGACGTCGAGCCCGACGTCGTCGCCGACGCCAAGGTCACCTATTTCGAAGGTTATCTCTGGGATCCGCCACGCGCCAAGGAAGCGATTCTCGACTGTGCCCGCATCGCCCACGAAAACGGCCGCGAAATGTCGATGACGCTGTCCGACAGTTTCTGCGTCGGCCGCTACCGCGGCGAATTCCTCGATCTGATGCGCTCCGGCAAGGTCGATATCGTCTTCGCCAATCGCCAGGAAGCGCTGTCGCTCTACGAGACCGATGATTTCGAGGAGGCGCTGAACAGGATCGCCGCCGATTGCAAGATCGCTGCCGTGACGATGAGCGAGCATGGCGCCGTCATCCTGAAGGGCAACGAGCGTTTTTACGTCGATGCGATCCGGATCAGGGAAGTTGTCGATACGACGGGCGCCGGCGACCTCTTCGCCTCCGGTTTCCTCTATGGCTACACCCAGGGGCGCTCTCTGGAGGATTGCGGCAAGCTCGGCTGCCTGGCCGCCGGCATTGTCATTCAGCAGATCGGCCCGCGCCCGATGACCTCGCTTGCCGAGGCCGCCAAACAGGCAGGGCTTATTTAAAGGCTTCGCCGGGATAGGCGCCCCAGATCTCCGACTGCGCCACCCAGCCGGAGGCACCTTCGGTTTCGGCCCGGCACCAGTCGCCGTTGCATTCGCCGATCGTGATCATCACGCCGGGTTCCAGCTTGGCGACGATCGAGGCGGAGGGCAGCGCCTCGCGGCGCAGATTGACATAGACGCCCTTGCCTTTCGTCTTCATCCAGGGGGCGGCGATCGCCGCGCGCTGACCCGATAGCAGCGACTGGTTGACCCAGCCTTCGGTCCCGTCGGCATCGCGGATGCGGCGCCAGTTGTCGTATTCCTGGATGATTTCCACCGGCAGGCCGGATTTCAGGTACATCCACGAGACGGCGTAATCCGTTCCCGGGCCGATGCGCAGATTGACGCGCTTGGATTTCAGGGTGACGAAACGCGGCAATGGCAATCCGCTTGGACCTTTGGCCGCCTGCGCATGGGCGAATTCGACGGTTCCCATGGATGTAGCCAGAGCGATGGCAAGGGCGAGGCAGGACTTCAGAACTTTGCTGCGCATGGAGGTTTCCGTTTGCTCGAATTCGCGGGCAGGCCCGGCCTGCTCGCGGTCCGGGCTCTGACATTCCCCGGCTGCACCGCGAGTTTTGTTTGTCTTCGCGTGCGGGTCTGGTAGAAAATGCCCGGAATGGGAAAATTATCACCCCTCTTGGTTAAAGACCTCTGAACAAGGCACCACAGCCAGCCATGACAGCGAAGAAAAAACCGAAGGTCTACATCACCCGCAAGCTGCCCGATGCCGTCGAAACCCGCATGCGCGAGCTCTTCGACGCCGAGCTGAACATCGACGATGCGCCGCGTTCCGTTCCCGAGCTTGTCGCCGCGGTCAAGACCGCCGACGTGCTGGTGCCGACCGTCACCGACCGCATCGACGCGGCGCTGATCGAACAGGCGGGGCCACAGATGAAGCTGATTGCGAGCTTCTCCAACGGCACCGATCACATCGACGTCGAGGCGGCGGCGCGCAAGGGCATCACCGTCACCAACACGCCGAACGTCCTGACCGAGGACACCGCCGACATGACCATGGCGCTGATTCTCGCTGTTCCGAGAAGGCTTGGTGAGGGGGCGCGTGTGCTGACCGACAAGCCGGGCGAATGGGCCGGCTGGTCTCCCACCTGGATGCTCGGCCGGCGCATTCACGGCAAGCGCATCGGCATCGTCGGCATGGGCCGCATCGGTACGGCGGTGGCCCGCCGCGCCAAGGCGTTCGGCCTGTCGATCCACTATCACAACCGCAAACGCGTCAATCCAGCCGTCGAGGACGAGTTGGAGGCGACCTATTGGGAAAGCCTCGACCAGATGCTCGCCCGCGTCGACATCGTTTCGATCAATTGTCCGTCGACGCCGGCGACCTTCCACCTGATTTCGGCGCGCCGTCTGGCGCTGCTGCAGCCGACGGCCTATCTCGTCAACACCGCGCGCGGCGACGTGGTCGATGAGGCTGCGCTGATCAAATGCCTCAGGGAGGGCCGGATTGCCGGCGCCGGCCTCGACGTCTTCGAAAACGAGCCTGCCGTCAACCCGAAGCTCGTCAAACTCGCCAATGAGGGCAAGGTCGTGCTGCTGCCGCATATGAGTTCGGCGACGATCGAAGGCCGCGTCGATATGGGCGACAAGGTCATCATCAATATCCGCACCTTCATCGACGGTCACAGGCCGCCCAATCGGGTGCTGCCGGGGCGTTGAAGCCGTGCATTTGATTTAGACGGGGCGAATCGTCGGCGCAATGGCCTTGCGCATCTCGATGAACGTCGTCCGGGCAAAGCCGGGATGCGCTTTCTCGGCGGTTCTGGAAAATCCCCAGGCGGCAAAGACGGTATGATTTTCCGTGAGCTCGATCCGCGTTTCCAGCCGCAAGGCGGGAAGGTCGAGCGATGCGGCCGTTTCCTCGGCAATCGTCAGCAGCCGCTTGCCAATGCCCTTTCCCTGCGCTTCGGGCAGAACGGCGAGTTTGCCGACATAGAGACAATCGGCCTCCGGCCGCAGGAAGAGGCAGCCGATCAGCTTTTCGCCGTCGATGGCGACATGGCCGATCTCGGCCCTGGCCTTTTCGGCTAGTGACTCGGTCGTGAGCTTGAGCGCCGAGGATGGCGGGTCGATCCTGCCGTTCATGGAAGCGAAGGCGGCGAGGATGAGCGCGAGCAGTTCGTCCCAGCGCGTGAAGCTCTGGTCGAGAGGGACGATTGTCATCCGGTCTGCCTCTCCCGCGTGCGGCGTCTTCTGTAGCGGACCGTGTCGAAGCGGGCCGAGAGCGCGTCGTAGAGCAGCAGCCGTCCGACCAGTGGTTCGCCGGTGCCCGTGATGAGCTTGATCGCTTCCATCGCCATCATCGTGCCGATGACGCCGGTCAGCGCGCCGATGATGCCGGCCTCGGCGCAGGCAGGAATGAGCCCCGCCGGCGGCGCTTCCGGAAAGAGGTCACGATAACAAGGGTAGAGTGTTCCGTCCTCGGTACTCTCATAGGGCTTGAGAACCGTCAGCGAACCGTCGAAACGGCCGACGGCGCCGGTGACGAGCGGAATGCGCGCTTCCTCGGCCGCATCGGCGGCGGCATAACGCGTGTCGAAATTGTCGGAGCCGTCGATCAGCAGATCGAAGCCGGAGAGCTGACGGCGGGCGGCCTCCGGGGAAAAGCGTTCCTCGAAGCGGATCAGCCGGACATGCGGATTGAGCCGGGCGATGGCGAAGGCAGCACTCTCCGTCTTCAACTCGCCGATCGTTCCGGAATCATGGATCACCTGGCGCTGCAGGTTGGAGAGCGACACCCGGTCGTCGTCGACGATACCGAGCGTGCCGACGCCGGCTGCGGCCAGATATTGCAGGATCGGCGCGCCGAGGCCGCCGGCGCCGATCACCAGCACGCGGGCGGCTTTCAGCTTCTGCTGGCCGGCGCCCCCGATCTCGGGGAGCAGGATGTGGCGGTGATAACGGGCGATTTCGTCCGAGCTGAGCGGTTCCATGGCACCGATGTTATCATGACGGCCGACGTCGGGAAAAGCTGCCTCGGTCATTCGAACACCCGTCCCTCCGCCACCGTGAAAAACTGCGCCCTGTCGCCCAGCGCCGAAAACATCGAGCGATCCGTTCCGGTCATGAAGGCCTGGCCGCCGAGCCCGTCGATGAGATCGAACAGCGCGGCGCGTCTATTCTCGTCGAGATGCGCTGCGATTTCGTCCAGCAGCAGGATCGGCGCATGGCCGGTGAGATTGCCGACGAGGCGCGCATGCGCAAGCACCAGGCCGACAAGCAATGCTTTCTGCTCGCCGGTGGAACAACGCTCCGCCTCCATCGCCTTTTCGCGGTGATGCACGATGAGATCGGCCCGGTGCGGCCCCTCGAGCGTGCGCCCTGCGCCGGCATCGCGATAGCGGCTCTCTGCCAGCATCGCCGCGTAATCGTCCTCGAGGTCGACCGAGGGGCGCGAAAATTGTCCGTCCATGAAGCCCGAGAGCTGCAGCGATGCCGAAGGGAAGGGCGAAGTCTCCCGCGTTTCTTCGATCAGCCGGGTCAGCAGGCCGAGCATCTCCTGGCGGGCGAGCGCCATGGCGATGCCGAGGCTTGCCATTTGCTCCTCGATGCCGGCGAGCCAGGAGGGATCGAAGCGGCCCTCGTCCAGCAATTTGTTGCGGCTGCGCATGGCGCGCTCGAAATCGCTGGCGCGGCGGCCATGGGCGGGATCGAGCGACAGCACCAGCCGGTCGAGAAAACGGCGCCGGTCGGAAGAGGCGCCGGTAAAGAGGCCGTCCATCGCCGGCGTCAACCAGAGAAGGCGCAGGTGGTCGGTCAACTCGTCGGCAGTCTTTGCCGGGGTGCCGTTGATGCGCAGCCTGCGGGTGGTGGTCTCCTCGCCTGTTTCGATGCCGGTGCCGATCTCGACGTCGCCCTCCATGCCGTCGAGTGCGGCGAAGATCGAAAAGCCGCCAGCCGCGCCGACCCGGGTTATATCGCCATAGGCGGCGCGGCGCAGACCGCGGCCGGGCGAAAGCAGCGAGACGGCCTCCATGAGATTGGTCTTGCCGGCGCCGTTGTCTCCCGTGAGCACGGCGTGTCGACCGTCAAGGGTAAGGGCCGCCGCCGCATAATTGCGGAAGTCGGTCAGCTTCAGACGGGAAAGAGAAACCTTGTGCGGCATCGAATGTCCGGAATCGTGAAGCGTGACAGCTAAGCCTAAGCGGCGTTGATGGCAAGGCTGACAGCTTGACGGCCGTGGATCGCGTGCCCTGGTGGTGTCGCACCGAGGCTTGGGGGCCACATGGGGATAAGTTCAGGGCGCGAAATACCGCGGGGGCATATTTTCCGGCAGATCCCGTGACCGAGGTCCTGGCGTCCGGCACCCTTCCGATGTAACGGTCAGCATGCCGCCCTCTAATCAGCTAAAAATACAACCTGAGAGAGGATGATCCGATATCGCTGGACCGATACCGTCGACGGTCACGCTCAATGTCGTCAAGCGCCAGATATTCGGGCTTTTGCCGCATTCCCTTGAGGCCACTGACGTAACGTAAGGTCCAAAAAAAGTCGGTTGAAATTTGCAACTGTAGGGTTGAGTTATCCCGTGAAAACGATATGGTAAACGAACCGTTTACGTATCAGAGAGTGATGAAGTGCCAGATCCGGTTGATATTATCGTTGGTCGCAACGTAAGACAGTTTCGCGCTCTTCGCCGTGTTTCCCAGCTCGAGCTTGGCGAAGCACTCGGACTGACTTTCCAGCAGATCCAGAAATACGAAAAGGGGACGAACCGCGTTTCCGCCAGCAAGCTGCATCAGATCGCGGTTTTTCTCGATGTCGATATCTCTGCTCTTTTCGAGGGAGCCGGCATATCGCAATTCGGCAGCCGTATCGAACTCAGCCCCGACGCCTATGCGCTTGCGCTGAGCTACGACAAGCTGAGCTCACCGGCAGGCAAGGAAGCGGTCAAGACCATTGTCACCCTCATGACAGGCGAAGCGGCAGAAACCGCCGTCTGATCCCCGCTGCCGGCTCACCGAAAAGCACGATCTGTTCCGGGCCTGAATTATGTCCGGATAGATATGGCTATGCAGCGGTTGGGGAACGGCGTGCATCAGGACAAAGACTGGACGCAGGTCACCTGAATGAGGTTCGATATCGCGTTTTAGTGAATCTCGCATTCGTGCAGCGCCATCAGCAGGTCGTCCTGCGTCTGGTGGCCGGCATGATAGAGGTCGATCGCGATGCTGGCGATCGAAAGGCCCTGCTGGCTGCGAAGCTTGATATTGCGCTCGGCGCACCATGTGTAGATGGCGCCGGCGAGAACGTCGACGTCTTCGGACTGAGAGGAAAAGGCTGGCGCCATGGTCGATACCCTTGGTTTGGTTGTTCCCACTAGAGCATTTCCGTTTTTCTCCGATTCACGGAAATGCTCTATCTTTTTGTTTATTCCCGGCAAAAGCGTTTCACGCTTTGCCTGGCAAAACCGCTGCGCACTTTTGCTGCAATTGCTCTAAAGCACGTCGCGTCGAGCAAAGGATGCTCTATCGCTTCGAACCTGGGCATCGTCCCTTCCGAATATCGCTTCCGGTTTTCGGTGTTGTGCGCTGACGGCAGAGACTGAATTCATTTGGAAAACTTGCAAGCGGCATCATCTGGCTGCGTTAATGCAAGTCGTCTTCCCTCGCGCCGCCGTGTCGTTCTGGAACAGATTTCCCGGCACGAACGGCGAATGTCGCAAATTGGGACTCGCGCAACAAAAAGCCGGAGACGTTTCCGTCCCCGGCTTTAGAGATAGGCGTGTCGATCGCCGCTCAGCCTTCGAAGAATTCCTTCATCCGGGCAAAGAAGCCCGTCGATTCAGGATTGTTCTCCTTGGAGGAAAGCTGCTCGAATTCCTGAAGCAGTTCGCGCTGGCGCTTGGTGAGCTTCTGCGGTGTCTCGATCTGGATCTGGATGTAGAGGTCGCCCGTCTGTGCCGAACGCAGCACCGGCATGCCCTTGCCCTTGAGGCGGAACTGTTTGCCGGCCTGCGTGCCCTCGGGCACGCTCACGCGCGACTTGGTGCCGTCGAGCGTCGCCACGTCGAAGGTGCCGCCGAGCGCGGCCGTCGTCATCGAGATCGGAACGGCGCAATAGAGATCGGCTCCGTCGCGCTGGTAGAATTCATGCGGTTTGACGGACAGGAAGATATAGAGGTCACCGGCCGGTCCGCCGCGGGCGCCGGCTTCGCCTTCGCCCTGCAGGCGGATGCGCGTACCGTCCTCGATGCCGGCGGGAATGTTGACCGAGAGCGAACGCTCTTCCGTCACCCGGCCCTGGCCATGGCACTTCGGGCAGGGGTCGGGAATGATCTGGCCGCGGCCGTGGCAGGTCGGGCAGGTCCGCTCGATCGAGAAGAAGCCCTGGGCCGCGCGCACGCGTCCCGATCCCTGGCAGGTGCCGCAGTTCTTCGGCTGTGTGCCGGGCTTGGCGCCAGAGCCCGAACAGACGTCGCAGGTGATCGACGTGGGAACGCGGATCTGCGCCGTCTTGCCGGAGAAAGATTCTTCCAGCGTTATTTCCATGTTGTAGCGAAGATCGGCGCCGCGCTCGCGGCCGCCCGACGAGCGCTGGCGCGCGCGCCCTCCACCCATCATCTCGCCGAAGATATCCTCGAAAATGTCGGAGAAGCCGCCGCCGGCAAATCCGCCGCCACCGCCGCCCATGCCGCCCTGCTCGAAGGCCGCATGGCCATAACGGTCATAGGCCGCCCGCTTCTGCGGGTCCTTGAGCATCTCGTAGGCTTCGTTGATTTCCTTGAACTTGCGTTCGGCGTCCTTGTCATCCGGGTTCTTGTCCGGATGGAATTTCATCGCCAGTTTGCGGAAGGCGCTCTTCAGCTCTTTCTCGTCCGCCGTCTTGGCTACACCCAGAGTTTCGTAATAGTCCGCTTTTGCCATTAAGGATTAAACCCCGGAAATGGATTTCCGGCTGCCATGGTGAGCAGCCGGATCAGGTGTTGAAGCATAACCACGCCGTCGCGGATTACGCGGACTTCTTGCGGTCGTCGTCCTTGATTTCCTCGTAGTCGGCATCGACGACATTGTCGCC
>Ga0102591_1000441_pt1 | contig 80820 bp, 79 predicted proteins | sample AraplaCol_mCL_r2_2_FD_76860 | JGI IMG/M metagenome (GOLD analysis project Ga0102591, IMG submission 76860) | Arabidopsis root microbial communities from North Carolina, USA - plate scrape MF_Col_mCL_r2 (SPADES assembly) (version 2) | ecosystem: Host-associated > Plants > Roots > Endosphere... | reverse complement strand
GATGTTGATCACCTTGGCCACGTGCTCCTTGCCCGCCGCCCGCAGGTGGCCGATCAGGGCCTGGGTCAGGAAGAACGGCGTCTTCATGTTCAGGTCCACGACCTTGTCCCAGCCGCTCTCGGGAAACTCGTCGAAGGCCGCGCCCCAGGCGGCGCCGGCGTTGTTGACCAGAATGTCGAGCTTCTCCTCCCGCTCGGCGATGCGGGCCACCAGGCCGTTGATGCCTTCCAGGGTCGAGACGTCGGCCGGCAGCGAGATGCACTCGCCCAGGGCCGACAGCTCCTCGGCGGCCGCGTCGCAGGCGGCGGCCTTGCGGGCCGAGACGTACACCCGGCGGGCGCCGTAGGTCAGGAAGCCCTCGGCGATCATCTTGCCGATGCCTCGCGAGCCGCCGGTGACCAGGGCCACGCGGCCCTTCAGGGAAAACAGGTTCTGCAGCATGGACTGTATCTCTCAGAAGCCGCGGCCGGCGGCGAGCGCGCCGAGCCGCTGGGTGATGTCGAAGAACTGGGCGACGGTCTCGTCGATGATCTGGGCGGCCGGCTTGACCTCGTCGATCAGGCCGACGGTCTGGCCAGCCAGAGCCGGCGCGGCCTCCATGTCGCCGCCAAAATAGACGCCCAGGATGCCCTTCAGGGCGTCAGGCGGCATCAGGCCGGCCTCGTGGATTTCCCTGGTCCGCTCGGACTTCAGCGCGCGGATGCAGGGACTGGCCTTCTTGTTCAGCACCCAGGTGCCGGTCTCCTTGGAGCCGGTGATCGCGGCCTTGTAATTGGCGTGCACCGGGCTTTCGGCGGCGCTGACGAAGCGGGTGCCCATCTGGACGCCCTCGGCCCCCAGGGCGAAGGCGGCGGCCATCCCCCGGCCATCGCAGATGCCGCCGGCGGCGATCAGCGGCACGTCGACCCGGGCGCGAATGGCCTGCAGCAGGACCAGGGTCGAAACCTCCTCCGGGTTCTTGAAGCCTCCGCCCTCGGCGCCCTCGACCACCAGGCCGTCGACGCCGGACTCGACGCATTTGACGGCCGCGTCGACGGTCGGAACGGCGTGATAGACGACGATACCGGCGTCCTTCAGCGGCCCGACGAACTTGGCCGGACTGCCGGCCGAGGTGGTGACGAACTTCACGCCGCTCTCGCAGACGAAGCGCAGCATGGCGTCGTCCTTGAGAAACAGGATCGGCAGGTTCACCCCGAACGGGAGACCGCTATCGGCCATCTTGCGGATCTCGGCCTTGCAGGTCTCGGTCTCGCCGGACGAGGTCTCGATGATCCCTAGCCCGCCGGCCCGCGACACCGCGCTGGCCAGCGGATAGCGGGCGATCCAGCCCATCGGGGCCTGGACGATGGGATACTTGGCGCCCGTATGGGCCAGGACACGGTTGGTCATGATCGGGGCCATCTAGGGGATCAGAAGCACACGACCGACAGCCTGGCGGCTCTCGATATAGGCGTGGGCGGCGGCCGCCTCCGACAGCGGGAAGGTCCGGTCGATGAGAACCTGCAATTCGCCGCGCGCGGCTTCGTCGATTAGGGTCTGGATCATGTCGTGGACACGGTCCGTCATGATCTCGGCGCCCAGAAAGACGCCGGTCAGGCTGCGGTTGCCGCCCATCAGCGACGAGACGTCCACCTTGGTCGGCTCACGACCGGCCTGGCCGACCAGCGAGATGCGGCCTCGATAGCCGAGAGCCAGGATGCTGGCTTGCAGGGTCGGCCCGCCGACCGGGTCGACCACCAGGTCCACGCCCTTGCCGCCGGTCAGCTTCATCACCTGCTCTACGACATCGTCGCGGCGATAGTTGATCCCGTGATCCAGGCCGAAAGGCTTGAGGCGCTTAAGGCGCTCGTCGCTGGAGGCGGTGGCCAGCACCGTCGCCCCAGCCCGCTTGGCCAGCTGGATCGCGGCGACGCCTACGGCCCCGGCGCCGGCCTGGACCAGAACGGTCTCGCCGGACTTCAGGTGACCCGCCCCGAACAGGCACTCATGGGCGGTGCCGAACGGGACCGGGATCGCGGCCGCTTTCTGGACGTCGAACCCGGCGGGGATCGGCCAGGCGTTGCGGGCCGGCACGCTGCGCAGTTCGGCATGCGAGCCGAAGGCGTTCACGGTCACCACCTTCTGGCCGACCTTCAGGTGGGAGACCTCGGCCCCGACCTCGATGATCTCGCCGGCCGCCTGATAACCGACGATGTGCGGGCTGCCGGCCATCGCCCCGCCGCCACGGTTGAGCGTGTCGCCGCCCTCGATGCTGACGGCCTCGACGCGGATCACCACGCCCGCCGGATAGCAGGGCGGATCGGCGACCTCCTCGTACTTCAGCACATCCGGCGAACCGGTCTCGTAATAGACGGCGGCCTTCATGGCGGCTCCCTAAGCTTTGTTTTCGTTGGCCTTCAAGGGGCGGTCTATTTCGCCGGATCGACCAGGGCCTGGTAGAGCAGCGTGGAGGCATCATCGCTGATCTTGGCCAGTGCCGGATCAAGTTCCTTGGCCAGGATGTGGATCATTCCCAACATGAAGAGGTCGTTCTTGGGGTCGATCCAGAACCAGGTCCCGGCCGCGCCGCCCCAGCTGTAGGTCCCTTCGCCCTGAAGCGTGCCGTCCCGCGCCGGGTCGGTCACCACCGCGAAGTCCAGACCGAAACCCACGCCCTTGGCCGGCGAGAACTGCGCGTCGGGCGCAGCCATCACGACATCGCTCAGGTGGTTGGACGCCATCAGCTTGATCGTACCGGGCGCGAGGATGCGCGCCCCGTCCAACTCGCCGCCATTCAGCAGCATCTGGGCGAAGCGGGCGTAGTCGGCTGTGGTCGAAACCAGCCCCCCGCCGCCCGAGGCGATCGCGGGCGGTTTGGTGACGTCCAGAACCATGAAGTTGTCGGCCGGGGCCAGCTTGCGGGTCTTGGGATCAGGGATGTAGAGCGCGGCCAGACGATCGCTCTTGGCCGCCGGGATGTAGAAGGCCGTATCGGACATCTTCAGCGGGTCGAAGATGCGGCTCTTCATGAAATCGCCCAGGCTCATGCCCGACAGCCGCTCGACGATCAGGCCCTGGACATCGACGGCCACGCTGTAGCGCCACTCCGTGCCCGGCTGGCTGGCCAGAGGCAGCTTGACCAGCTTATCAAGGAACTCGGCTTGGGACTTGGACCCCAAGAGGCCACTATCGCGATAGGCTTTCTCGACCGGTTGATCCGTATGCAGACCATAGGCGAAGCCGCCGGTGTGGCTCATGATCTCGCGCATGGTCGGCACGCGCTTGGCCGGCTCGGTGATGAAGGTCCCGTCGGGGTTCTGGCCCTTGTAGACTTGGAGGTGGGCGAACTCGGGCACGAACTTGGTGACCGGATCGTCCAGCCGCCACCTTCCCTCCTCGAACAGGATCATCATCGCCACGCCGGTGACCGGCTTGGTCTGGGAATAGATTCGGAAGATCGTGTCCTTGGTCATCGGCGCGCCGCCGATCGCCTTCTTGCCGTAGGTCTCATAGCTGATGACCCTGCCGTGGCGCGCGACCATGGTGATGGCGCCTGGCAGATGGCCTTGGTCGACCAGGCCCTGCATGTAGGCGTCCAGGCGCTTGAGGCGCTCGGACGAGAAGCCTTCAGCCTCGGGCGTCGCGGGCGCCAGGATCGGGACGGGAGCGGCCTTTGGCGCCGCCTGCGCCATCGGGGCCAGGGTCAACGCCGCCAGCGCCGCCGCTATCGTCGACCGAATCCGCATGCGCTCCTCCAAACGATTGTTTGGAACCACCTTAGCTTGGTTTGGAAACGCGGCAATGGATGACGTCGTCGGCCGCCCTTGCTCCCTCCCCGCGGTTGCGGCTAAGGAGAACGCCCCGCTCGACGAGCGGCGTGGCCGGATTAGCACAGCGGTAGTGCAGCGGTTTTGTAAACCGAAGGTCGCGGGTTCGATCCCTGCATCCGGCACCAACTCCCTTCTTCTTAGAGCTCAAACGAAAACCGCCCGATCCACGAGGGACCGGGCGGCGAAGTCGTCGGGTCGAAGGAGGACTAGAACGTCTTGCGCAGCGTCACGCCGTAGGTGCGCGGCGGCGTGGCGTAGCCACTGTAGCTGCCATCTTGCGCCACGGTCGGGAACGTGGAGATCAGGCTCTCGTCATTGGTCAGGTTGCGCGCCCAGAAGGTCAGCTCGGTCCCGTGCGCGTCGTCGGTCACGCCCAGGCTGGCGTTGACGACGTTCTGGCCCCAGGTGCCGATATCGGGCGGAGTCGTTTCGCTAAGCTGGACCTTGCTCGTGTAGTCATACTCCACACGCAGATAGCCGGCGTAGCCCTTGCCCAGGTCGTGCGAGACGGTGGCCGAGGTCGACACGGTCCACTTGGGAATGCCGGCCGGCTTGTCGCCGGTCAGGTCGCGGAAGTTGGGCCGCAGGCCCGTCGCCGGGTTCACCGGGCAGCGGACCGTGTCGTAGTTCACGCAGGCCGCGCCGGTAAAGGAGTCGTAGGTCGGATCCAGATAGGTCGCCGAAGCCGTCAGCGACAGCCAGTCGATCGGCCGGTAGGCGCTGTCGATTTCGAAGCCCTTCACCGACTCCTCGCCGGCGTTGACCAGGCTGTAGCCGATGCCGGTGTAGGCGTTCGACTGGAAGCCCTTGATCGACTGATCAAAGATCGCGAGGTTCAGGTAACCGCCCTGGAAGTTGGCCTTCAGGCCCGCCTCGTAGACGCTGACGTCCTCGGGATCGGCGGTGCGGCCCACGCCGTTGGCGTTCGGCGGTCGGCTATCGGACGACAGGTTGTAGGCTCCGGCCTTCCAGCCCGTCGAATAGCTGACATAGGCGTTCACGCGACCGAAGTCATAGGCGGCGCGAACCGCGTAGGTCACCTTGTCGCCCTTCAGCTCGCCCGACTCATTGGCGTTCGGGAAGTTGACCGGAGCGTGGTTGGTCGTGTTGCCATAGTAGAACTGAAGGGCGCCGAGCGCACCAAATGCGTTGGGCGGCAGCCCCAGGGCGGCGAACTGCGGAACGTTCTGCAGGTTCAGGGCCGAGAACGGGTCACGCAGCACGACATTTGACGCCACGCGCTTGCGGTCGTTTAGATAGGCTAGGCCACCGGTCAGGGTAAGCTTGTCGGTGACCCGATAATCGGCCTGACCGAACAGCGAATAGGACCGCTGCTTCATCGAATATTCGTCGTCGATGCCTTGGCCAGCCTGGAAGTAGGTTCGACCTGGAACAATCGACGGCGTGACCAAGCTTTGCAGGAATTCCAAAGCATAGATGTTGGACCTGCCGACCAAGGCCGGACGAATGGTCGGCGGCAGCGCGGCGAGCAGGGCGGCCGGCGCCTGGCCGCTCAGGCCGTCGGTGTAGGCGCGAATATCGGTTCCGTAGTTGATCGTCCGACCGGTCTCCAGCCGCTCATCCTGATAGAAGCCGCCGACCAGCCAGTTGAGCGGGCCGTCGTTGTTCGAGGCCAGGCGCACTTCCTGGGTAAACGTCTTGATCTCGTTGCCGTCGTCCTTGTTGGCCAGGTCCGCGCCGGTGAAGTCGACGTCCTGATACGAGGCGCTGGTCTGTTCGCGATAGGCGGTGATCGCGGTCAGCTTGGCGAAGCCCAGATCCTGATCGAGTTGCCCCGACAGGCCCTTGCCGGTCAGGCGGTTGGACGGGTCGGTGTTGAAGACGACATTGCGATCGAAGATCTCGGCGGGGTCGCTGATCGGTTTGCCCAGGCCGAAGGGCGCGGGCGCGCCGATCAGTTGAGTGGCCGGACCGTTGTAGATCGAGTTCACCGCGCAGCAGACTTCAGTGATCTTGTTGTAGTCAGCGATGATCCGGACTTGGGTCTGGTCCGTCGGCACCCACAGCAGATCGCCGCGGATCGACCAGCGATCGCGATCGTTGACGTCGTTGCCGGTGGTCAGGTTGGTCGCGTAACCGTCACGCTCGTTGACGCCGCCCGACAGACGCACGGCGACCGTATCGCTCAGCGGGCCAGTGACGGTGCCCTTCAGCTGGCGCGTATCGTAATTGCCCACGGTGATCTCGGCCTTGCCGCCGAAGTCGAACTGCGGCTGCTTGGTCACGATGCTGATCGCGCCGGCCGAGACGTTCTTGCCGAACAGGGTCGATTGCGGGCCGCGCAGCACTTCGATGCGCTCGACCTCGGGCAGGTCGTCCAGGGCGGCGGCGGAACGCGAGCGATAGACGCCGTCGATGAAGACGCCGACCGAGCTTTCGATGCCGTCGTTGCCGTTGCCGTTGCCAAAGCCGCGAATGACGAAGTTGGTCTGGCTGGCGGCGTTGAACTGCTGAACCTTCAGCGACGGCACCACCGATTGCAGGTCGAGCAGGTCGCGGATCTGCGCGCGCTCTAGGGTCTTCTGGCCGGTGACCGAAACCGAAATCGGCACGTCCTGCAGGGTCTGTTCCCGCTTGGTGGCCGTAACGATGATTTCTTCCACGACCGCGGCGGCGTTGGCCGACGGCGGCGTCTGGGCCTGCGCCAGGGCGGGTCCCGCCACGGCCAGCGCCAGCAGCGATGCGCCGACGAAATGCACCTTCTTCACGTTATTCTCCCTCGAACTGTTCTTGTTTCATCGCGGTACGCACCGATCGTGAGGACACGGCGGGGTTCGGCGATTTTCGGATTCGGTTGAGCGGTACGGCGGTGACGTCGCGCGGCGCGTCGCCCTCTTCGAGGACGCGGACAAAGTCCTGCGCGGCGTTCGCGGCCATTCGGCTTCCCCCCGGAGACGCGAGCATCTGTTTCGACGCTTCACGTCCTGACGCCGATTCTAGTACACCCCAGATATTCTAGAGCAAGTTAGAAATTTTAGGATGAAACAGAACGACGTTCTCAGGACGCTTGCCGAACACGCGGTCCGACCGCTACCACTGCGGAAGTTCCGTAAAGAGAACACCAGGGGAGCGCGCAGTCTTGACCGGGGAAGACGAAATCGTGACGACCGTGCTCGACGGTCACAAAGCCCTGTCCCACAGTCCAAAATCGGCAAAAAAGCGGGACGCTATCCTTCAAGCGGCCACCGAGATCATCAATATCAAGGGCTACGCCCTGGCCACCATGACCGAGATCGCCGCCGCGCTCGATCTGCGTGACGCGGCGCTCTACTACTATTTCCCGAACAAACAGGCCCTGGTTTTTGCCTGCCACCAGAGCTCCCTGGAACGGTTCGACCGAGTTCTGAGCGAGACGAACGCCGACGGCGGCACCGGCTTCGAAAAACTGGAACGCTTCCTGCGGGCGCTTCTGTTGGAGTCCGCCCGCAACGGCCCGCTGCTCTACTTCGGGGACCGCTCCTATCTGGACGAAGAGCAGCGGGATGCGATCGCCGCTTGCAGCGAGCACCTCACGCGTCGACTGGAGCGGATCATCCAAGACGGCATGGACGACAACTCGATCACGCCATGCGAGTCGTCGCTGGTGGTCCAACTGCTGCTCGGCATGCTGATCTGGCTGGCCAAATGGGTGCCGACAGTCGAGGGCGTAACCGTTGATCGACTGATGGCCGCTATCGGCGTGACCAGCCTGAGCGGATTGAGAGGCGCCCCGCCCTAGGCGCCCAGCAGCGCCTCATAACGGGCGACGTTCTCGGCGAGCCACTGACGCAGTCGCTCCAGCTCGCTGATATGGACGTGGGTCTCGTCCTGTACGTCACCATCCTCGGTGCGCGACCCCACGTGCAGCTTGCCGCTGCGAAGGGCCTCCAGGCGCTCTTCGAGAGCGTCCTGCTCGGCCTTGTGTCGCTCGACCACGCGATTGATTTCGGCCTTATCCATACTCGCTCTCCACTACGGCCGCCGACCAGGTCGAAGCGGCTCACGACTTGAGGGCCGAGTTTAGGGCCACGCCCCGCACACGTCGATCAAAGGTCTCCAATCCGACAAAAAAATGCCCGGCGCGAAGGCCGGGCAGTCATTAGGGAGGAAACGCCCAGGAAGGGCAGGAGCGCCAAGGGCGGCTCCACGGATGGATAACTAGTGCTCCGAGATGACGGATCAAGGGCAAGACCGTGACAGCTTATGGTCAAGCTGTGGAAAAGCTCGGTTTGTACGGAAAGCAGGCAAAGAGGCCGATCTTGCCCAAGGCCTGGGCGCAAAACCCAATCACCCCGCCCGACCTAACTTTCAGCCCCCAGCCGTCGAGGCCGTCGCAAAGCTTGGCGCCCAGATGGGGAAGGCGCTACGAGATGGCGCATGACCGTTATCTACATCGACGCCGACGCCTGCCCTGTAAAGGATGAGGTCTACAAGGTGGCCGCCCGTTACGGGCTGAAGACGTTTGTCGTCTCCAACAGCTGGATTCGTATCCCGCAGACCCCGGCCATCGAACAGATCGTGGTCGACGCTGGTCCTGACATCGCCGACGACTGGATCGCCGAGCGCGCCGGCCCAGGCGACGTGGTGATCACCAACGACATCCCGCTTGCCGACCGCGTACTGAAGGCTGGGGGCCAGGCGCTAGGGACGACGGGACGGCTCTTCACCGTCGACACCATCGGTTCGGCCCTGGCCTCACGGATGATCGGCGAACATCTGCGATCCATGGGCGAAGTCACCAGCGGCCCCAAGCCGTTCGGCCCCGCCGACCGTTCGAAGTTCCTCCAGGCCCTCGACACCGCCGTGGTGAAGGCCAAGCGCGTGGTCCGATGATCGAGATCACGTCCTGGCTGCGGATCGAGGATGACGAAATCGTCGAGAAGGCCGCCCGCGCCTCGGGTCCAGGGGGGCAGCACGTCAACAAGACGAGCACCGCGATCGAGTTGCGCTTCGACGTGCGCAATTCCCCCACGCTGCCTGATGATGTGAAGACGCGGTTGGAAGCGCTTGCCGGCAGTCGCCTGACTCAAGACGGCGTGCTCGTGCTGTTCGCCCAAGGCAGCCGGTCACAGGAGATGAACCGCCAGGACGCTCGCGACCGTTTGGTGGAACTGATCCGTCGCGCGACCGAAAAGCCCAAGCCCAGGCGACCGACAAAGCCCACCTATTCCAGCAAGCTGAAACGCCTGGAAGCCAAGGGCAAGAGGTCGGGCGTCAAGGCGCTCCGGGGACGCCCGAAGGGCGAGGACTGACCCTCCGAAGCGTCGAGCCGACGATTTTGCTCAAGCTCATATCCTAGCCGCGATCCCAAACCGGCAGACCCGGACCATAGGAAAGCACCTCGTGCTTCCACTCTGGTTCGCTGATCAGCCCGCCGAGGATCTTCTGAAGATAGGTCGCGAGGTTGGCCTGTTCCTCCTCGGTAAGTTCCGCGCAGACTTCCTGATTGATCGGATGGATATCCTCCCGGATCCGTCCGAGAACCTCCTGCCCTTCGCGGGTCAGGCGAACCACCACCTTGCGGCGGTCGGAAGCCTGTGTTCCCCGTTCAACCAAACCGTCGCGGATCAGGCCGTCGATCGATCGGGTCAGAGTGGTTCGGTCTGCGGCCGACAGCCTGGCTAATCGCGTCATCGAACATTCGCCGAACCGCGCCAGGGACGCCAAGGCGACCCATTTCGGGTACGAGATTCCGTGTTGCGCGATACAGTCGGCCGCCAAAGCGCGTCGATGCTGCTCGGTCTGGTACATCAGATAGCTGACATAGGTCGGCAACGGCAAACCGCGGCCCTCCCCTTGCTTCTGCTCTGACATGGTTCCCCCCACGCCAAATGGCGCGCCTTCATCTCACACGCGGGAGCCACACACAATCAAAGCTCCGCTTGCGCAGCGACAACGCGCGCGCCTGCATCGATACGGAACTCAGCGCCGTTCCCCCTGGCGTGAACGGTAGCGAACACCGTTCGACCGAGCCTAACGTCACGCTAACCATACAGTTCCAGACGAGACGGCCCCCGCGAACAAGTTCGCGGGGGCCGTGTATTTCTCGCGCATTTGGGGTCGAACGAGGTTCAGGCCGCGCGGTCGGCGATCGCCTCGTGCGCCGAGGCGTTGCGCGTGCGGCCGCGGCTGAGCCAATCGTCGGGATAGGTCTCGCGCACCACGATCGACTTGAACTGGCCTACTGGAATGCGGGTGTTCTCGCCGGGATTGAGGTCGCGCGACACCGAGTGGCCGGCGAATTCCTCGATGATGGTGATCACCTGGCTGCTGCCGGCGGTGTTCTCGATCAAGACCATGTTCATGGGGTCGTCCTGGAGCTTGGGTTCAGGCGATGAGGGTGATCAGGCGGTGTGACGTTCGATCTGGGCGGCCGGCTGGCGGGCCCAGGCCTTCAGCTCGGAGGGCGAGGCCAGCTTGCGGAAAGCGCCGCGGGCGTGCTCGTCGCAATATGAAGCGCGGGCCGTCTTTTCGCGGCCGCAGAAGCCGAAGTCGTGGGAGTCGGGATTGCCGATCGGCCAGCGGCAGGAGTGGGTCTCGAGGCCGAGGATATTCGAGGTCGGCGCCATTTCGGCGATCTCGATGACCCGGACGGCGGAACGGACAGGAGCGGCTTCGCGAGCGACCCGAGCGCGGGGTTGGGCTCGTACGGCGGTCCGCACCGCGGTGCGCTGGCGGACGGGAATGTCGCGAACGGTGATGCCCAGACGGTGCACCTTGCCGATCACCGCGCTGCGGCTGACGCCGCCCAACTGACGCGCCACTTGGCTGGCGCTCATTCCCTCGAGCCACAGCTTGCGAAGCGTGGCGGTGCGCTCTTCGTTCCAGTCCATGATATTTTCCTGCCCGGTCATCGGAGCAGCCCCTCCGACGACTTTCTGGGTACGTTTATGGTTAATTCTGGTCAATTTTTTATGTGCATACCCACGGTTTGTAATCGGGCATTTTGCTTTTACATTCTGTGAGATAACGCGCGTTGTCGCAGGCCGTTCGCTGAAAGGTGGCGAGACCTTGACCGCATAACGACGTTATATATTGGATGCGAAGCTCATAACTGGGCCAGGAAATGAATGCGGCGCCGCGCCGCACAGCTTGCGGCATAGTGTCAGTCGGGGATTTGTAGATGCGCCAGTTTCATTTCGCCGCCGCGGCGGTCTGCGTTCTTCTGGCCGGTTGTTCCAAGCCCACCGGCGGCGCGACCGATACGGCCGGTTCGGCGCCGGTCGCGGCGCCCACCGACGCTGAACGGCAGGCCCTGCTGACCGCCCTCCCCGCGCCCTACAACACGGGCGACCTGCTGAACGGCCAAAGCAAGTTCGCCCTCTGCCGCTCCTGCCACACCCTCACGGAGGGCGGCCCGAACCTGACAGGCCCCAACCTCTATGGGGTGTTCGGTCGAAAAGCCGGCAGCAAGCCGGACTACAAGTACTCGCCCGTCGTCGCCGCCGCCGGCTTCGACTGGGACGCCGAGCATCTGGACAAATGGCTCGACAACCCGCGCGGCTTCATGCCCGGCACGAAGATGACCTTCGCCGGCCTGCACGACCCCAAGGACCGCATTGATCTGATCGCCTATCTGAAGGTGGAGACCGGCTACAAACCCCCTAACGGCTGAGGCCGACATGGACGACGCCCAAGCGCTGCTCACGCGGCTTTATGAGGCCTACAACCGGCGGGACTTCGACGCGTTCTCGGCGTTGCTGACGGCCGATATCAATTGGCCCGACCAGATTCAGGGCGGACGGCTGGTTGGCCCGGATGCGATGCGCGCCTACTGGGCGTCGAACGACAAGGTGATTACGGTTGATGCGGCCCCGGTCTCTTTCGACGCTTGGCCAGACGGGCGCATCGCCGTCGACGTCAACCAGATCGTTCGCAACCTGAACGGCCAAGTCTGGTCCGATACCTGCGTGCGCCACATTTTCACGCTACGCGACGGCAAGGTCGCGCGGATGGATGCGGAACCTCTGGACAGGGGCCGTTCGAAATGAGCGCCGCGACCGACTTGATCGTTCGGTATTATGACGCCATCGAGCGCCGCGACCTCGAAGCCATCCTGGCGACGACCCATCCCGAAGTGTGTTTTCACGACTTCCTCGACGGCGGCGAGGTTGAGGGCATTGCCGCCGCTAGAGACTTCTACCGACGCATGCTCGAACTCGCACCGGACCTGGACGTGATCACCGCCGCGAGCTTGCCGGATGGCAGAATACGGGTCGAGTTTCAGTCCTCGGTTCATTCCCCCTCGGGCCACCTGTGGTCGGACACCCGGCAGGAAGCGATCTACACGCTCGCCGACGGCCTGATCCTGGGCGTCGAACTTCTGAGTGGAGCATCCTAGTTCCTGCTCGCTCTCACACGAGCAGGTCCGCGCAGGCATCCAGAATGGCGTCGGCGTCCAGGCGGTACTTGGCATAAAGGTCCGGCAGGTCGCCCGACTGGCCGAAAGTCTCAAGGCCAAGGGCGCGAAGGCGCATGCCGCGCACCGATCCGAGCCATGACAAGGTCGAGGGCGCGCCGTCGATCACCGTTACCAAGCCAGCGTCGCGCGCCAGTGGAGCCAACAGCGTTTCGATCGTCGAGGTACGCGGTCCGCCCTCCGTCCAGCGCGAACGTCCCGCCTGCGTCCAGTCGCGATGCAGGACATCGGCCGAGGTAACCGCGAGCAGACCCGCGCCCGGTTCATCCTCAAGCACCGCCTCGAAAGCAGCCAGGGCCTCCGGAGCCAAGGCGCCGGCATAGACGATCGCCAGACGCGCTCCGGGAGCCGGCGGCCTCAGCCAATAGGCGCCGTCGACCACGCCCTTGCGCCAGATCTCGTCCGGACGTTCCGGTTGGGCGATGACTCGAGTGGACAGGCGCAGATAGGTCGAGGCGCCTTGCTCGGCCTGCATCTGGCCAAAGGCGTGGGCCATCAGAACCGCCGTCTCGTCGGCGAAGGCCGGCTCGTAGCTATCAAGGCCCGGCTGGCTCATGCCGATCAGCGGCGAGCCAATCGACTGGTGCGCACCGCCTTCCGGCGCCAGCGTCAGACCGGACGGCGTGGCCACCAGCAGGAAACGAGCATCCTGGTAGCAGGCGTAGTTGAGGGCATCGAGGCCGCGGGCGATAAACGGATCATACAGGGTGCCGACCGGAAACAGCCGCTCGCCGAACAACGGCGCGGTCAGGCCCAGAGCGGCCAAGGCGATGAACAGGTTGTTCTCGGCTATGCCCAGTTCCACATGCTGACCCGTCTCGGCTTTGGACCACACCTGGGCGGACGGGATACGTCGGCGCTTGAAGACGTCCTCGTGCGCCCGCCGCTGGAACACGCCCCGGCGGTTCACGAAGCCGCCAAGGTTGGTCGAAACCGTGACGTCCGGAGAGGTGGTCACCACGCGCCCCGCGAACTCGTCGTCGCGCCGGGCGATCTCGAACATCACCTTGCCGAAGGCGGCTTGAGTGGACTGCTCGCCGCCACCCGAGACGGGAGCCAGGAGCTCGTCGGCCGTCGGGATGGCGATCGACGGCGCGCGGTGCTCTCGCTCGACCTGGGCTGCGAACGGAGCGCGAGCGACCAGACCCTTCAATGCGGTGTGTTCGGCGGCGGATAGACCGGACAAGGCGTCCCACTCCTCGCCCTCCACAACGCCCAGCCGCGCGCGAAGCTCGGCGATCTGGGTCTCGGTCATTAGACCGGCGTGGTTGTCCTTATGCCCCTGGAACGGCAGGCGCAGACCCTTGACGGTGTAGGCGATGAAGAAACGCGGCGCGTCGTCCTGGCTGGCCCGCTCGAAGGCTTCCAGGATGGTCTCCATGCAGTGGCCGCCCAGCTCGGTCATCAGCTCGCCGAGATCGACGTCCTTATAGGCCGCGACCAGGGCTAGCGCGTCGGCGTCACCAGCAAGGTCTGTATTCAGCCGCTCGCGCCAGGCCGCTCCGCCCTGGTAGCTCAGCGCCGCGTACAGGTCGTTCGGGGCCGTCTCGATCCACTGCTGCAACGCCGCCCCGCCGGGCTTGGCGAAGGCCTCGCGTTGGCGCTTGGACCATTTCAGCGTCTCGACCGTCCAGCCGGCGGCTTCGAAGATCTCACCGTAGCGGGTGAACATCCGGTCCTTTGTGGTCGCGTCCAGACTCTGGCGGTTGTAGTCGACGATCCACCAGGTGTTACGGATGTCGTGCTTGCAGGCCTCGATTAGCGCTTCGTAGATGTTACCCTCGTCCAGCTCGGCGTCGCCCAGCAGCGAGATCATCCGCCCCATCCGCTCGGGCTTCACCGCCCCACGCGCCGCCAGGTAGTCCTGGGTCAGCGAGGCGAAGGCGGTCATGGCGACGCCCAAGCCGACCGAGCCGGTCGAGAAATCCACGTCGTCGGTGTCCTTCGTCCGCGAAGGATAGGACTGGGCTCCGCCCAGGGCGCGGAAGGCCTTGAGCTTCTCCAGGCTCTGGCGGCCAAACAGATGCTGAATGGCGTGGAACACCGGGCTGGCGTGCGGCTTGACCGCCACGCGGTCCTGCGGCCGTAGCGCCTTCATGTAGAGGGCGGTCATCAGGGTGGTCATCGAGGCGCAGGACGCCTGGTGACCACCGACCTTCAGCCCATCGCGGCTTTCACGCAGATGGTTGGCGTTGTGAATCGTCCATGACGCCAGCCAGAGAATGCGTTCCTCGATGCGACGCAGGAGCGCAAGCTCCTGCCGCTTCGCCGCCAGATTGGCTTCAGCCATGCTTCCTCACCCGGTTCAGACGGGTGAGGCATGCCCCTCCCCGCTTTTCTCGCGGGCTTCATACTCTTCGATCTGCCGCGCCGTCCACTCCGGCGACTTCGTGAAGCGAGCCAGGAGGTTGTAGAAGACGGGCACCACGAACAGCGTCAGCAGGGTGGCGAAGATCGCGCCGGTGAAGATCACCGCGCCGATCGTCTGGCGGCTGCCCGCCCCGGCCCCGGTCCACAACATCAGCGGCAGGGCGCCCATGGCGGTGGCGATCGAGGTCATGATGATCGGACGCAGACGCAAGGACGCGGCTTCGATCACGGCCTCCTTCACCTTCAGACCCTCGTCCCGCAGCTGGTTGGCGAACTCGACGATCAGAATGCCGTTCTTGGCGGCGATGCCGACCAGGATGATCAAGCCAATCTGGCTATAGGTGTTGATGGTCGATCCCGTCATCAGCAGCCCGAACAACCCTCCCAGCACCGCCAGCGGTACGGTCAGCATGATGACGGCTGGGTGGATCCAGCTTTCGAACTGCGCGGCCAGCACCAGGAAAACCAACAAGAGGGCGAGGCCGAACGCGATGCCGACGGCGCCCGAAGCTTCCAGGAAGTCCTTGGCCTGCCCGCCCCACTTGACGCTAACGCCGGGCGTAGGACGGGCGGCGGCCTCATCCTGGAAAAACTTCACGGCGTCGCCGACGGTGTAGCCCGGCGCCAATTGGGCTGTCAGGGTCACCGACCGCAGCCGATCGACGCGCGGCCGGTCGGCCGCATCGCCGCGAAGCTCGGTCGTGACCACGGTGGCCAGCGGAACCAAGGCTCCAGACTGGGTGCGCACCTGCAGCCGGTCCAGGTCGGCGAGGCTGCGACGCTGCTCCAGGCTGGACTGCAGGATGACGTCGTATTCCTGGCCGTTCTTGATGTAGGTCGTCGCCCGACGCGAGCCGAACATGGTCTCCAAGGCGCGCCCGATCGATTGGGCGGAAATGCCCAGGCTCGCGGCCTTGTCCCGGTCGATCTGTACGGACAGGCGGGGCGAGGTCGGTTCATAGTCGATGCGCGGACGCGACAGGCCAGGATTGTCCTGCGCCGCGGTTAGGATGGGCTTCAGCCAGTTGGCCAGTTCGACATAGTCGTTGCCCGTGGCGATCAGGTCGACATTGGTGCCGCCTCCGCCACCGCCGCCGCGCTGGAAGGCGCCTCGCACGCTGGCGACGGCGCGCACGCCAGTGATCTTGCTCAGATCCTTGTTGAGCTCGGCGGCGACCTGATCGGCGGTCTTGTCGCGCTCGCCCCAATCCTTCAGCACAAGGACGCCGTTGCCGGTGTTGAACTGGCTCTGGCCAAACCGTGGGACGGCGATGATGGTTCGCGCGGCGACCCCGTCGGCGCGATACTTCTCCAACTGCTTCTCGACCGCATCGGCGGCCTTGGCGGTGTAGTCGAAACCCGAGCCTTCGGGGCCGTTGATGGAAATATCGACACGACCTCGATCCTCGGCCGGCACCAGCTCCTGCGGCAGAGTCACGAACAAGCCGCCAGCGACAGCGGCCAGGAACAGCACCACCAGCCCCGTGCCGACGCTGGCCGAACGCGCGACCAGCAGGCGCTCCAGCGAATGGCGATAGCTGTCCTTCAACCGGTCCATCGCATAGTCGACCTTGCGGTTGAACCAACTGCCGCCAGAAGCGGGCTTCAGCAGCTTGGACGCCAGCATCGGCGACAGGCTCAGGGCCAACAGAGCCGAGAAGCCGACGGCGGCGGCGATCGCAACCGCCAGTTCCACAAACAGCCGGCCGATATAGCCGGGCAAGAACATCAGCGGCGCGAACACCGAGATCAGCACGATGGTCGTGGCCACCACCGCGAAGAACACCTGCCGGGTGCCGCGCAGAGCCGCGACGTTGGCGGGCTCGCCATCGTCCACCCGTCGTTGAATGTTCTCGACCACCACGATGGCGTCGTCGACCACCAGACCAACGGCCAGCACCAAGGCCAGCAGGGTCAGCAGATTCAGCGAGAAGCCAAGCGGGGCCAAGACGACGAAGGTTGAAAGGATACAGATCGGCGCGATGATCGACGGGATCAGGGCCGAACGCCAACTGCCCAGGAACACCAGGTTCACCAGGGCGACCAGCGCAATCGAGATGCCCATGGTGACCCACACCTCGTGGATCGCCTCGGCCGTGAAGATCGAGTTATCAACCGCCTTGATCAGCTGGGTGCCGGCGGGCAGCGTCTTGTTGATCTCGATCAGTTCCTTGTCGACCACCTTGGAGATGGCGACGTCGTTGGCCTGCGACTGGCGGGTCAGGAAGATGCCGACCTGATTGACCGTGTTGCCGCGGAAAATCTTGCGACGCTCATTGGAGCCTTCCTCCACGCGCGCCACGTCGCCCAGACGAACCACGAAGCCGTTGCCGTCGGCTGGCCGCAGGGGCAGTTTGAGGAAATCCTCGGGCTTCGAATAGCTGCGGGCCACGCGGATGGTGAAGTCCGTGGCCGAACCTTCCAGCGCGCCGGCGGGCAACTCGACATTCTGGCTGTTCAGCGCGCCTTCGACGTCATCGACGGTCACTCCGCGCGCGGCCATGGCGTCGGGATTGAGCCAGATGCGCATGGAGTAGAGCTGACCGTTCAGCCCGGCCTGAGCCACGCCTGGCACGGTCGATAGCCGCTCGACCAGATAGCGGTCGGCATAGTCGGCCAGCTCCAGCGGCGAAAGCGTCGTGGAGGTCAGGTTGAGGATGACGATCGGTGAACTGTCGGCCTGGGCCTTGGCGATCTGCGGTGGGTCGGCCTGGTCGGGCAGGTTCGATGTCACGCGGCTGACAGCATCGCGTACGTCATTGGCCGCTGCGTCGAGGTCGCGATCCAACGTAAAGGTGATGGTGATCTGCGAGCGGCCATCGCGCGAGGAGCTGTTGACGCGGTCAATGCCCTGGATCCCGGCGACCTGGCGCTCGATGACCTGGGTGATCCGTTCCTCGATGACCTCGGCCGAAGCCCCGCGATAGGTGGTCGAGATCGACACCACGGGCGGGTCGACATTGGGCAGTTCTCGGATCGGCAGACTGCTGAACGCAGCAAGACCAATGACGCAGAGAATGATCGCGACGACGGCCGCGAAAATTGGGCGTCGGACGGAAAGGTCGGAAAGCATCAGCCAGCCTTCTTCCGTTGGCCGTCCTTTTGCCCACCGCCTTGAGCACCTCCAGGGCCGCTCTTGCCGTTTCCGATCGCGGCGCCATCCTGGATGCGGTTGAGACCATCGGCGACGATCTGATCACCCGCTTTCAGACCCGAGACGATCTCGACGAAGCCGTCGGACGACAGTCCCGTCTGCACCACGGTGCGGCGGGCGACTTGCCCCTTGGGGCCCTTGGCGGCCAGAAACACCGAAGCCTGATTGCCTTCGAACTGGATGGCGGACTCCGGTACGGCCACACCCTGGTGCTGGCCCTGGTCGATGCCGACCTTGATCAGCATGCCCGGCTTGAGCCGGCCGTCGCCGTTCGGGAATTCGGCCCGCGCCTTGAGCGCGCGCGTCGCCGGATCGATGCGGGTGTCGATCTGGGCGATGCGGCCCGTGAAAACCTGTCCCGGCAAAGCGTCGGGCTTGGCGGTGATGGTCAACCCCTCGCGCAGGATCGGCAGGTAGCGATCTGGCACCGAGAAATCCACGCGGATCACGGACACATCATCAAGACTGACGATCGGCGTTCCGGGGCTGATGAGGGCGCCCGGGGCGATGTCGGAAATGCCGACCCGGCCCGAGAAGGGAGCGCGGATCACCTTGTCCAGCTTCTGGGCGCTGGCCGCAGCCAAGGCGGCGCGAGCCGTGTCGCGAGCGGCCAAGTATTGATCCGCCGACGCCCGGGGCGCGATGCCCTTTTCCGCCAAGGTCTTCCAGCGGGTGTACTCACGATCGGCCTGAGCGAGCTGGGCCTGAGCCTGAGCTATGCCCGCATCCTCCTGGTCGCCTTTCAGCTCGACGAGAACCTGGCCCCTCGAGACGGCCTGGCCGTCGCTGAAATGCACCGCGGTGATCAACTCGGCTGTGCTCGAAGTGATAGTGACGGACTGGCGCCCCTTGGCGACGCCAAGCACCTCGACCCGGTCGGTGAACGCCCGGGGCTGGGCGACGACCAGTGACACCGGCGTCGCACGCCCGCCGCCGGGCGGACCGCCCTTCCCCTCGCCCTTGCCGCCGAAGGCAAGCTTCAGTCCGCCGACCAGCAACATCAGCAGGACGGCGACGACCGCCGCGACGAGGAAGAAGTGTCTGCGGATCACGAAAAGCTCCGGGCGCCGAAAACGGCTCAGCTATCACAAACGGCTCAATAGCCGTCAGCCCTAGCCTGCGTCCAGTGACACACGGATGACCGAATATTACAGCGCTGAAATATCAGAACCGACGCCACACGGCCAGGACCGGGCCGTGATCCACAGGCATCTCCCGGCCTGACAAGGTCTGCCGCCAACCCGCCTGCAAACTCCAGGGCCCAAGGTCTCGCGTGATCGAGCCCTCGAGCTTCGTCCATTGGGATTGAACCGGCTCGGATTCGGCCCGGCCGGTATAGGCCTGGACCATCAGCAGCCAACGCGGCGTGGGCCGAATTCCCGCCGTGGCATCGATGCGGGTTTCATCCGCCAAGCCCCTGCGCTTGAGACGGGCGACCTGAATCTCGGCGAAACCCTGGGCTCCCCGCCACTGCCTTGAGGTTCCGGCCAGAATGCGGACTTCCAGGTCAGTGTCGCCTTGACCCGGCGCCGCATAGCCGGCGTTGCGCCCCACCCCGTCCTTCGTGGCGCCGAGATAAAGACTGACCGCTGACCAATCCGTATGCACGAATGCATATCGCACACCCAGTTCGATCGGCCCCCGCCCCTCATAGTCGACGAAGTTGTCATGACCTCGAGTCAGCGCCGCCTTGGTCTGCAAGGTCAGGCGGTCCGTCAGACCGTATTCACTGTAGACGGACAAGGTCTCATCGTGCCGCGGATCGATCGCGACTTCGGTTCCGCCTGGGTCATATCCGGTGTTGGCCTTCTGCCCTTCGTATTTGAAGATCGCCAGACCTTCGCCGTCCTTCATAGGCCAGGCTCCCGCTCGGGCGGGATCGGCCTGGCCGAGCAGCGCGCAAAAGAAAGCCGCCGCGACCCCGAGGATCGCGGCGGCGTTTCGTTTTCGACGTTTAGGCGTCAATCCGCGTAACCGGGGGACTCCCGGTCGAGTTTGCGCAGGCAGCCCGGCCAAGCCAGGCCGGCGATCATGCCAAGGCCCATGCCAGTCTGGCTGCGGACTTCGGCCTGAGCCGCGTCGGGCGCCTCCAGGACGTTGCCGCGACCACCGCTGAGCGCCATCACCTGCTGGGAGCAGGCACGCTCCAGATAGAACATGCCCAGCCAGCACTCCGCCGCCGTCATCCCCGTGGACAGGGTGCCGTGGTTACGGAGCATCATCAGCTTCTTTTCCCCCAGATCGGCCACCAGACGTTCCCGTTCGTCAAGGTTGAGCGCAATACCTTCATAATCGTGATACGAGAGCTGAGGCAAGACAATTAATGCGTGTTGCGACAGCGGAAGCAACCCTTCCTTGTTCGCCGACACCGCCACGCCCTGGTCCGTATGTAGGTGCATGACGAACTGGGCGTCCTCGCGGGCCGCGTGGACCGCCGAGTGGATCGTGAAACCCGCCGGATTGATGAAGTACGGCGTCTTGTCGATGACATTGCCATCCAGATCGACCTTCACCAGACACGAGGCGGTCATCTCGCCAAAGAACATCCCGTACGGGTTGATCAGGAAGTGGTGCTCGGGGCCTGGGATCCGCGCCGAGATGTGGGTGAAGATCATGTCGTCCCAGCCGTGAAGGGCGACGAGGCGATAGAGCGCGGCCAGATCGACGCGGGCCTTCCACTCGGCCTCGCTGACCTGATCCTTGAGCGACGTTGCGATCTGCGTGGCGCCATCAGCCATGAGCGGATCCTCCTTAGGTTATCATTGTTAGCTTGAGGGTCGCGCCGCGCGCTTCCTGCGTCAAGCGGGGATGGCGGCGTGTGATGATGGCCCCGTCCATGGGCCTGTGTTAGCCCGTGCGCTTCATCCCGCTCGAGGCCCACCATGATCCCCTGGCAGCATCTGGACACCGCCAAGGTCCCTGGCGACGGCGGCGAACTGAAGCTCATGCGTCGCGGGACCGAATATTCGATCATGGCGGGACCGATCGAGCTGATGAACAGCCGTCTGAGCGGTTCGGAGGAAGCCATGGCCACCCTGGCCTTCGAGCGCATCGGCCAGCGCCCCAAGGCGCGCGTGCTGATCGGCGGCCTGGGCATGGGGTTCACCCTGCGCGCCGCCCTCGCCGCCTTCGGGCCCGACGCGAAGATCGTGGTCGCCGAACTGGTCCCCGCCGTCGCGGAGTGGGGGCGCGGTCCGCTCGGCGAATTACACGGCGACAGCCTTGACGACTCTCGCGTGACGCTGCGCCTGGGCGATGTCGGCGAGGTGATCGGGACGGAGCCGGCCGGCTATGACGCCATCCTGCTGGACGTCGACAATGGCCCCGGCGGTTTGAGCCGCAAGGAGAACGACGGCCTCTACAGCCCGGCCGGCCTAGCCGCCGCCAGCCGCGCGCTCCGGCCCGGCGGGGTGCTGGAGGTCTGGTCTTCGACCCGCGACAACGGGTTCACCGCTCGTCTGAAGCGAGCCGGCTACGCCGTTGAAGAGATTGGCGTCCGCGCTCACAAGGGACGCGGCGCGCGGCACGTGATCTGGATCGCGACGAAACGTTAGTCCGAGGACGCCGGATCAGTCGCCCCGATCGCCCTTCATCAGTCTCGCCTTGTCGCGCTGCCAGTCGCGGGCGGCCTCGGTCTCGCGCTTGTCGTGGTTCTTCTTGCCCTTGGCCAAGCCGATCTCGAGCTTGGCCAGGCCCTTCTCGTTCCAATAGAGCTTCAGCGGTATCAGGGTGCGGCCGTCGCGCTGGACCGCGCCGATCAGCTTGTCGATCTGCTTGCGATGCAGCAACAGCTTCCGATGCCGGCGCGGCTCATGGTTGAAGCGATTGGCGTGGCCATACGGCGGGATATCGGCGTTGATCAGCTTGATCTCGCGACCTTCCACCGAGGCGTAGGACTCGGCGATGTTCGCCCGCCCAACGCGCAACGACTTCACCTCGGTGCCGGTCAGCATCAGCCCGGCCTCGATGGTCTCCTCGATGAAGTAGTCGTACCGCGCGCGGCGGTTCTCGGCGATCGGCTTGGTCATCAGACCAGACCCGCCTCGCGCATGGCCTCCAGGATCGCCGGCTGCACCGCTTCGCTGCACGGCGTGATCGGCAGGCGGGTGTCGGCTTCGCACAGCCCAAGGTGCGCCATGGCGAACTTGGTCGGCGACGGCGAGGCGTCGAGGAATAGCGCCTTGTGCAGCTTCACCAGGCGGTCCTGCCAGTACAGCGCGGTTTCCCATTCGCCGTTCAGGCAAGCGTTGATGAAGGTGGCGCAGGCATCCGGGGCGACGTTCGAGGTGACCGAGATCACGCCATGGCCGCCATGGGCCACATAGCCCAGGGCGGTGGGATCATCGCCCGACAGCATCACCCAATCCGGACCGCACATGATGCGCTGGAAGCTGGCGCGGGTCAGATCGCCGGTAGCGTCCTTGATGCCCACGATGTTCGGCAGCTTGGACAGTCGGGCCAAGGTCTCGTTGGTGATGTCGGAGCCCGTGCGACCGGGAACGTTGTAGACCAGGACCGGCAGCTGCACGGCGTCGTTGATCGCCTTGTAGTGCTGGTAGACGCCCTCCTGGCTGGGACGCACATAGTAAGGCGAGACCACGAGGGCCGCATCGGCGCCCACGGCCTTGGCGTGGGCGACCAGTTCGATCGCCTCGGCGGTCGAGTTCGAGCCGGCGCCGGCGATCACCGGCACTCGGCCTCGCGCGGTCTGCACGCACAGCTCGACGACGCGCTTGTGCTCCTCGTGCGACAGGGTGGCGGTCTCACCGGTGGTGCCGACCGGCACAAGGCCGTGCACGCCGCCGGCGATCTGACGCTCGACCAGGGCCACAAAGGCTTTCTCGTCCACCGCGCCGTCGCGGAATGGCGTGACCAGCGCCGGAATGACGCCTTTGAACGGAGAATGAGCCATGACTTGCAATTTGCCGTGAGAAACGCGCCGCGATGGTTGCGGCCTGAGGATGGGGGCGGACAATATGTCCCGCTCCCCCTGTCCCGCAACCGGTCCGTGGCGCTCTGCACCGATTTGGGGATGTTTCTGCATAGGTCAATCCGCCGCGAAGCGGTCTATAAGCGCCAATCGGGGTCACGAACGCCGCAAAACGGCCCCTCGATCATCCGAAAACGGCGAACGTGGGGTCCGAAGGGGCCAGAGAATCGAAGGAGACGGCGTTTTGGCGTCAGGGCTGGGTAAGGTGTTGCTGGGCGGAACCGCCGTGATCGCGCTCTTTGGAGTCGCGCTGGCCCAGGATGACGACCTGCCCCGCGCGCCTCAGCCTTACACCGGCCCATCGGGCCTGATCACCACGCCGCCGACCGCGACCTACGCGACGCCCGCCGAAGCCGACGCCGCCAACCTTCGAACGGCGGTCACCAGCCGGGACCCCGCCACGGTCCGCATGGCGATGACCAGCATCCAGGACCCGCTGTCACGCAAGATCGCTCTCTGGGCGCTTGTCGACGCCGGGGCCGAAAGCATGAGCTTCTTCGAACTGGAACAGGCCCGTCGCGACCTCGCGGGCTGGCCTCGCGCTCAACGCCGCGAAAACGCCACCGAGAAGGCGCTCGTCACCTCTGGACTGGACGCCGAGCGGATGATCGCTTGGTTCGGTGGTCGCGATCCGCAGACCGCCGAGGGCGCGATGTCCCTGGCCGCCGCCTACCAAGCCGCGGGCCGGACCAGCGACGCGAGCAAGCTGATTCGTCATTGGTGGCGTAACAAGGTGTTCGAGCTTGACGCCCAGCGCGGGATGTTGGCCCGTTACGGAGCTCTGCTGACCACGGACGACCACGTCCGTCGCGCGGATATTCTGCTTTACGGCCCCCAAGGCCCGGCGGCGCGCGACATGGTCGCCCTGCTGCCCTACGACCAGCAGGCGGCGGCGCAGGCCCGCATCGCCCTGCGCTCGAACGCCAGCAACGCGAATGATCTCTACGCCGCTCTGTCGCCCACCCAGCAGGCCCAGCCCGGCGTGGTCTTCGAACGCGCGTCCTATCTGCGCCGCAAGGGGCTGGACACCTTGGCCCTGCCCCTCGTCAATCAGTTCCCCGCCCCGCCGCCCACCGAAGACGCGGCTTCGACCATATGGCGCGAACGCAAGCAGCTATTGGTGTCGGCTCTCAAGAACGGCGACAGCGCCGGCGCCTACGCCGCCGCCAATGCTCGACTGAAGGACGGAGCCGACGCGGCCGAGAGCGAGTTCTTCGCCGGCTGGATCGCCCTCACTCGACTGAAAGACGCCGATCGCGCCGCCGCCCACTTCGCCCGCATAGCCGAGATCGGTTCATCGCCGATCACTCGAGGGCGAGCGCTCTACTGGCAAGGTCGCGCAGCCGAAGCCCAGGGAGACCGTATCGCGGCCCAAGCCTTCTACGCCGAGGGCGCGCGCCACATCACCACCTTCTATGGCCAGCTGGCCGCCGAAAAGGCCGGGATCAAGGAAATCCGCCTCGGGAAGGATCCGACGATCACCCAGGCCGACCGCGCCCGTTTCGAAGGTCGCGAACTGGTTCGCGCGGTCAAGACGCTGATGGCGGCGGGCGCGCGCGATCAGGTGCGGATCTTTGTACTCTACATCGATGATCAGTTGCCCACCGTCGAAGAAGAGGCGCTGCTGGTCGACTTGGCCAGGAACTACGGCGATCAGGACTTGGCCATGCGCGCCGTCCGCACGGCGGCGCAGCGCGGCTTCACCCTGCCCGAACGCGGCTATCCGCTGCTGGACCACCTGTTCACGCCTGGTCCCGGCGCGGCCGAGACGGCGTTCGTCTATTCGATCTCGCGCCAGGAAAGCAATTTCGACCCGAACGCCCGCTCGGGCGTGGGCGCGCGCGGCATGATGCAACTGATGCCCGCCACCGCGGCGATCGTCGCCCGCAAGCTGGGTGAGAACCACAGCGTCGATCGGCTGTCGGACCCCTTTTACAACATGCGCCTGGGCTCGACCTATCTGGGCAACATGGTCGACAACTTCAGCGGCTCGTACATCATGGCGGCGGCCGCGTACAACGCAGGCCCCGGACGCCCGGCCCAATGGGTTACCCAATGCGGCGACCCACGCGGCGCGACCACCGATCCGCTTGACTTCATCGAGTGCATTCCGTTCTCGGAGACCCGCAACTACGTGATGCGGACCATCGAGACGACCATGGTCTATCGCGCTCGCCTGAACGGCGGCACGACGCCGCTGACCTTGTCGAGCGAGCTGAAGCGCGGCGGCTACAGCTATGCCGGATCCGGTGCGGCGCCCATTGGCGGCCTGCCGCCGATCGGAGGAGCGCCCTCTTCAGGGGCGGCGACGGCCATTCCTCAAGGAGGTTATGTGCCCGGCACGCACTAGGCGCGTATTCTCCTAACGGGACAAAGGCTTGGCGCGCTTGGCCGCGACGACCAAGCCAGCCGGCGTTTCGACCAGCGCGCCATCAAGCCCGAACACCGACCTCAAAACGGCGGACGACAAGGCTTGTGCCGGCGCCCCATGCGCGGCCACGCGGCCTTGATCCAGCACCAGCACCCGATCGCAGGTTCGAGCCGCCAGGCCCAAGTCGTGCAGGGTGACAACCACCGCCGCTCCTGCCTCGGCTTCAGCCCGTAGCAGATCGAGGGTCAGAAGCTGCGCGTCGGGGTCCAGTCCGGCCACGGGCTCGTCGGCGACCAGCAGCGGCGCGCGCGTCGCCAGAAGTCGCGCCAGCAGGACCCTGGCGCGCTCGCCGCCCGACATGTCCAGCACGCCGCGATTGGCCAGGTCGGCGACGCCGACCCGCTGTAGCCGCTCGCGGGCCGCCGCCAGGGCCTGGGCGGACGGCAGGTCCGGCGCGCCGAGGGCGGCGACGTCCACGGCCGGCAGGTTCCACGCCAAGCGTCGCTCCTGCGGCAGGTAACCGACCAGGCGGGCGCGTTCGACGGGATTCAGTTCACCGATCGGACGTCCGGCCAGCCTCGCCTGACCAGCGGTCAGCGCCATCAGGCCCAATCCCGCTCGCAGCAAGCTGGTCTTGCCCGCACCGTTGGGCCCGACCACGCCCAGCACTTCGCCCCGCTCCACGCTTAGGGCGACTCCGTCCAGCACCAGGGCGCGGCCGCGTCGGGCCTGCGCGCCCTCGATCGTCCACGCCGCCGTCACGAGCGCCAACTCCGCGCGGCCCGCCAGGCCAGGAGGGCGAAGATCGGCGCGCCGAACAGGGCCGTGACGACGCCCAGCTTCAGTTCCTGCTCCGTCGGTATCAGGCGGGCGGCCAGGTCCGCGGCGACCAGCAGCACCGCTCCGGCCAGGGCCGAAGGACGCAGAAGGCGGGCCGGGTCATCGCGCACCGCCGCCCGCACCAGATGCGGCGCGGCCAAGCCGACAAAGCCGATCACCCCCGCCGCCGCGACCGACGCTCCGGCCAGAAGGGCCGAGCCGGCCACGGCCGCCACACGTAACCGCGCCATCGGCAGCCCCGACATCTGCGCCGCTTCCTCGCCCAGTGTCAGCATCCGCAAGCCCCTAGCCGCGTAGAGGCAAAGCCCGGCTCCCATCATCATCGGCGGCAGCGCGCGGAGAATGTCCGTGAAGTCGCGGTTCTCAACCGATCCCATCAGCCAGGCCAGAACCTCCGCGACGGCCACGGGAGACGGCGACAGGTTGAAGACCAGGGCGGTCAACGCGCCGGCGAAGGCCGACAACGCCACGCCGAACAGGATCAGCACCTCTGGTTCCCGGAAGCGGGCCGCCAGCCCAACAACCGCGCCGCCCGCCAGGAGCGCTCCCAGGAGCGCCGTGATCTCGATCGCCCCGGGCAAGGCCGCCAGCCCGCCGGCGATGGCCAAGGACGCTCCCAGACCCGCCATGGCGGAGACGCCCAGTACGCCGGGGTCGGCCAAGGGATTGCGCAGCAAGCCCTGCATGGTCGCTCCCGCCAGACCCAGGCCTGCGCCGACCAGGGCGGCCATCAACACGCGCGGCAGGCGGATCGCCCAAAGCACTTCACCGGGAGCCGAGGACGGATCGGCCAGCGCCTGGTGATACTGAGCGCCGGTCAACGGGCTCTCGCCCAGGCTGACAGCCACCATGGCGGCCGCGACCAGAGCCAGCAAAAGGATGAGTTCCAGGCGGCGTGGCGTCATCGCGTCGCCTCCGCCAGTACCCGCGCGCCATCGGCGGCGAACCAGGCCGAACAGCCCAGCATGGAGCCGGGCAACGAGGCGATGACCCGACCGCGCGTCGCCTTGCGCAACGCGGCGTGCCGCCCAGGCCCCCAGCGGTCCGCGCCGGCCCGGGTCAGGTCGAAGAAACCCAGCACGACCGCCTTGGGCGGATTCAGCACCAGGCGCTCCAGCGGAGCGGGCGAGAAATAGGGTTGCGTCGAGGCGTTGGTAAAGCCGGCGGCCCTCAGCATGGCGTCGATCATGGTGTTGGGACCGGCCGTGTAGCCGCCAGGCGTCAGGTAGAAGGCGGCGCGCCCCCTGCCCGCTCCCATGGCCCGCGCCAAGTCCGCGTCCATCCGCGCCAGTAACGCCTCGCCTTCGGATCGACGGTTCAAGGCTTGGGCGACCTGACGGACATTGGCTCGTACGCCGTCGAAGTCAGTGGCGTCGCCCAGGCTGATGGTCCTTACTCCGCGCCGAGCCATAGCGGCGGTCAGTCGAGCGTCTCCGCCCCATTGGCGCACCACGACGTCGGGACGCGCGCCCAGCACGGCTTCCAGCGTCGTCCGCCGCTGGGGCAGGCCCGCCGCCTTGGCGCGGAGGAACGAGTCAGGCGCGTCGGCGCGAGGCGAAACCCCGACAATCGTCTCGCGCGGAGCCAACGCCACGACGTACTGGTCGGCGCAGGAATCCAGCGACATGACCCGCTTCTGTGCGCCCTGCGCGGCGGCGGGCTGCGCGGCGGCCGCCAAGCCGACGACGACGCCGGCGAGCAAGGCGGCGCGCATGGATATCAGTCCGTGACCAGACCGTGCAGCAGGCCTTCGAGGGTGACCTTCATCAGCTCCTCGCGCGGCGCCCAGTTGCGGTCCGGCATGGTGATCAGCAAGGCGACCAGACCGTGGCAAGCGGCCCACAGCACCTGGGCCGCGCTCTCGCCCGAACCCGTGCGCAGACGGCCGGCGGCGGCGATCTCGTGGATCGGACCGCTGAACTCGGCGAAGCAGCGATCGCCCAGCTCGGCGGTGGCGGCCTGCTTCTCCTTGGAGATCACGTCGCGCGAGCCGCAGAACACCAGCTGATAGGTGTTGGGATTGTCCAAGGCGAAACGCATGTACGCCTCGAGCATCAGCTTGACCCTGGCGACGGCGTCGATCGGCCGGTGGGCGATGTCGACATTGACGGCCAGCAGCTGGCCGATCGCGTCGTCGCTGATCTCCAGCAGGATCTGGTCCTTGTCGCGGAAGTGCATGTAGAGCGCCGTCGACGATACGCCGACGGCGTCCGCGATCTTCCGGATCGTTGCACCGGCATAGCCCTCGGCGATGAAGATCTTCTCGGCGGCGGCCAAGATCTCCCCGCGGCGCAGATGCCCATCCCCTTTGGGTTTACGCGCCGACTTGTGCGGCTTCTTCAACGCTACCGTCACGATATGGCGTTCCCCTACCTAGTCCCCAATCCGACACTAAACGGGAATCACCCAAACGTCGCAACTCTCAAGGATTTACGTGAAACGAGCGTTTTTCCATTTGACAGCTCATGGTTGAAGATTCGTTATCTGCTCGCTGAACTCGATATTGCGCGGCGGGGGCTATGGCGCGAGAGGAAAGAGATCAGCTGCGGCGTGCGTTCGGCGCCAAGGCCATCGAAGGAAACTCGGTCGAGGCGCTGCCCGAGCATTCGGACAGGCATGTCCAACCTGTTCAGGACGGCGCCCACCGGCGACTTTCGTCGGGCCAGATAATCGGACTGACAATCCTCATGCTGACCCTGCTGGTCCTAGGGATCACATGGCGCGAGCCGATGGGGCGCGCAATGCATCTGCTCTTCTTTGTCGGCTTCACGGTCCATTCTGCCGTCAAGCTTGTCGCCGCCTTCACGCCACGCGCCTCGACCATGGCGACGCCGCTCTCCGACGAGGCCTTGCCCGCCTATACAATCATCGCGCCGCTCTATCGCGAGGCGGCCGTGGCGGCCGAGCTGGTGGCCAACCTGGCCCGCCTGGACTATCCGCGCGACAAGCTACAGGTCCTGATTGTCCTGGAAGCGAACGATCAGGAAACCCAGGCGGCCTTCGCGAACCTGGACCTACCGGCCGGGTTCCAGGTGCTGATAGCCCCGCCCGGTTCTCCCAAAACCAAGCCCCGCGCCTGCAACATCGCGTTGGAGCGGGCTCATGGCGACCTGGTGGTGATCTATGACGCCGAGGACGCCCCTCATCCGGGTCAGCTCCGCGAAGCCGCCGCACGCTTCGCCGAAGCCGGGCCGGACCTGGCTTGTCTGCAAGCGCCGTTGAGGATCGAGCCCGACCCGCGTTTCCTGCCGGATCAGTTCGCGCTCGAATACGCCGTCCTCTTCGAGGTCTTCCTGCCGGCGCTGGCGCGCTGGGGCCTGCCCTTTCCCCTCGGCGGCACCAGCAATCATTTCCGGACCAGCTTGCTCCGCGCCGCCGGAGGATGGGACGCGTACAATGTGACCGAAGACGCCGACGTCGGTTTTCGTCTGGCCGCAAACGGCCATCGGCTCGACGTACTGGCGCTTCCGACTTTCGAGACTTCGCCCACCAGCCTGAAGATATGGACGCCGCAGCGCGCTCGATGGATCAAGGGCCACCTTCAGACCCTGGCCGTGCATACGCGGGGGCCCGTCGTCCGCTCGCCACGCGGCGCCGTGGCCTTGATGGCGACGCTGGCCCTGCCGGTGATCTCGTCGCACGTGCACGGCCCTCTGTTCTTGTGGCTCTTGCTGCAGGGGATCGCGGCCCAACTCGGACTCTGCGCCGGGCCCGCCGCCATCGACTGGTTGCTGATGGTCTTCGGCTGGACCTGCATCGCCATCGCCGGGACCAAGGCCCAGCAACGCGCGGGGCATCGGCAACGCATGCTGCCCCTGCTGGGCGCGCTCTTCTACTGGCCGCTCCAGAGCGTGGCGGCGGCCGAAGCGCTGCGCCAGTTCTTCGTCGCACCATTCAATTGGGACAAGACCCCGCATACGCCCCGCTCCGCCAACCCTCTGCTGCCTCGCCTGCTGGCGCGGACTGGACGGGCCTTGCCCTGAGCGCGTATTGGCGGAGCATGCATCCGACCATCGCTCCCGCCCCTCTCGTCATGCGCACCACCGGCTGGGCCGACTACGCCCTGCTCGACAGCGGGCACGGCAAGAAGCTGGAGCGCTATGGCCGCTACACCGTCGTCCGGCCCGAGCCGCAGTGCTTCTGGGCCCCGCGCCTTGACCAAAAGGTCTGGGACGCCGCCGACGCTGTCTTCGACCCCACCGACGAGGACGAGGCCGGCCGCTGGCGCTTCAAGGGCAAGCCGCTGGAGAAGTTCCCCCTGGCCTGGGGCGAAGCCAAGTTCCACGGTCAGTTCACGCCCTTCCGCCACCTGGCCTTCTTTCCCGAACAGGCCGCCAACTGGTCGTGGCAGAACGAGCGGGTCCGGTCGATCAAGGGCAAGCAGCCCAAGGTGCTGAACCTGTTCGGCTACACCGGCGTGGCCAGCCTCGTCTGCGCCGCCGCCGGCGCGGCGGTCACCCATGTGGACGCCTCCAAGAAGTCGGTCGGCTTCGCCCGCGAGAACGCCGCCTTCGCGGGCCTCGCCGACAAGCCGATCCGCTGGATCGTCGAGGACGCCCGCCGCTTCGTGGCTCGCGAGGTCCGGCGCGGCTCCCAGTATGACGGCATCATCCTGGACCCGCCGAAGTTCGGCCGCGGCGCCGACGGCGAGGTCTGGCGTCTGTTCGAGGACTTGGCCGAGCTGACCGCGAACTGCGCCCAGATCCTGGCGCCCGACGCCTCGTTCCTGCTGATGAACGCCTACGCCGCCCGGGTCTCAGGCGCGGCGATGTCGGGCCTGCTGGCCCAGGAGCTCAAGGGGCGCGGCGGCGTCATCGACTGGGGCGAACTGGCCCTGGTCGAGGAGAAGGGCGACCGACAGATCGGCCTGTCGTTCTTCGCCCGCTGGGCTTCGGAAGGGTGACCGCTGTGAACGCCAAGACCGTCACCTCCCTCTCGAACAATACCGTCAAGGCCGTCCGCGCCCTGCATATGCGCAAGGAGCGCGAGGAGAGCGGGCTGTTCCTGGCCGAGGGCCTGAAGATCGTCATCGAGGCGATCGACTGCGGCCACGCGCCCAAGATCCTGATGTACGGCCGCGACGCCGCCGACCATCCGATGCTGCAGAAGGCCAGCCAGGCCTGCCTTAAGGCCGGCGGCGAGATCATCGAGGTCAATCGCGAAATCCTCGAGAAGGTCTCGCGGCGCGACAATCCGCAGGCGGTCGTCGGCGTGTTCAAGCAGGTCTTCACACCGCTCAGCGCCATCGTGCCCGAGAGCGCGCCGTGCTGGGTTGCCATGCAGGCCGTACGCGACCCGGGAAACCTGGGCACGGTCATCCGCACCGCCGACGCGGCCGGCTGCGGCGGCGTTATCCTGGTCGGCGACTGCGTGGACCCCTATTCGGTCGAGGGCGTGCGGGCGACCATGGGCTCGATCTTCGCGGTCAAGATCGCCAAGGCCTCGGTCGCCGAGTTCCTGGCCTGGCGCGAGACCTGGCCCGGCAGCGTGGTCGGCACCCTGCTGACCGCCACGGTCGACCACAAGAGCGCCGACTATGTGAAGCCGTCGCTGATCCTGATGGGCAACGAGCAACAGGGCCTGCCGCCCGAGCTAGCCGCCGCCTGCGACGTCAACGTCAAGATCCCGATGCGCGGCCGGGCCGACAGCCTGAACCTGTCGGTGGCGACCGGGATCATGATCTACACGGTCACTGGCTAGCCCTTCCTCCGCTCCGCACGTTTGGTGGCCTTCAGCGTCGCTTCCTCTCGGTCTTCGTCGATCCGCCGCCGAACGATCGCCTCCACAAGGGCCTTCGGCAGCGGGCTTTCGGGCTGAAAGCGGATCGCCCCCTTGCTGGTCTCGAAGTCGGTCAGTTGGTCGGCGAAGGCCTCGACCAGGCCGTGCGGATAGAGCGCGCAGTGGTTCTTGGCCGCGCCGATCCAGACCAGGACCCCCTGCAGCCGAAAGCCCGGCATGCCGTAGCTGATCACCTCTCGCGCATCCGGCGCGACGGCCAGGATCTGGCGCCGTAGGTCCTGCAGCGCCTCGCGCTGACGATCCGGCAAGCGCGCCAGATAGTCGTCGATCGTGGCCGGCGCGTCCTGCATGGTCGTCCTCCTCAGCGGCGAGCGACCGGAGGACGGTCGGCGGGGCGCGGATCCGACATCGCCCCGTCGACCGTCATGACGGGACAGACCATGCTGGCCCGTCCCTCCGCCGTCCTACTTCACCCGCGTCCAGGTCTGCGTCTTGCACAGCGGGGCGACGATGCAGCCCTTGAGCTTCAGCGAGTTGGGCGAGGTCATGGTGATCGTGCCCGAGTAGGTGCCGCCGTCGTCGGCGTTGTAGACCTTGCCGCCGGTCCACTTGGTCGGGCCGCCGGTGAAGTCGTACAGCATCTGCATGTTCTTCAGCGTCCGGCCGCGCAAGGACGCGTCCTTGTTCTTGACGTCCTTCAGGGTCGGGTCGGTCCTGATGTGGTTGGACGTCACCAGCTTGCCGCACAGGCTGTTGCCGCAGCGGCTGATCTCGACCTGACCGCCATTGGTCTCGGTCTGCCACAGGCCGGTGATGTCCTGGGCGAAGGCCGGGGCCGAGACCGAGAGGGCCAGCGCGGCGGCGAGGATGGGTAGTTTCATGAGGGCGTCTCCCTGTTGTTGGCTTCTTCTAACGCGCGTTCGCTTGAACCGCGCATGAATTGATCGCCGAGTTCGAACAAGGCTGGCCGATCGCCCGACAGCGGCGCCGACATCGGCCGCCCGTTGCCTGCCCGCCCCATCGGCGGCAAGCTCGGTGAAGCTGAAAACGGATGGGCTGAGGGGATCATGCACCGGAACCTGTCGCTGCCGCAGCTCCAGCGGGGCGCGGACCTGGCGTTCCTGCTGTTGCGCGCCCTGGTCGCCGCCTTCCTGGTGGACGGGGTCTGGGACAATGTCACCAGCGCCCACCGGATGGCCGAGTTCGCGACCTTCCTGTCGAAGCATCACTGCCCCTTCCCCACCCTGGCCGCGCCAGTCTCGGTCTATGCGCAACTGATCTGCGGCGGTTTGTTCATCGCCGGCTTGCTGACCCGGTGGGCGGGGTTGGTCATGGCCTTCAACTTCGTCGTCGCCATGGTGCTGGTCCATCTGAGCCAGAGCCTGCGGGAGCAGTTTCCGGCCTTGGTCCTCATCGCCGTCTCTCTGGTCTTCGCCACCCATGGCGCCGGTCGCTATGCGCTGGACGCCCTGCTGGGGGAAAAGACCGGGCCGAAACGCCGGCGCTAGCCTTCGACCAAAATCAGACAGCTCTAGCCAATCTTCCTGCTGCCTGGCCGGCGCGGCGCTTTAGCCCGGGACTGGAGCACGTCGTGTAGCTGTCGACATTCAGGCGACCGGCCACCATGCCCAGCTTCTCCGGCAGGTCGCGAATGTGCGTGGACCGAGTCGCCTCGACCGCCGCCAGAGCCACGCTGCCGCAGGCGAAGGCGTCCTGGGCGGCGTCGTGGTGAGTGAAATCGACACCCAGGAAATCGCAGACTGCGTTCAGCTTGGCCGACGGCAGCGCCGGCCAGGTGTTCTTGGCCACCTGCACCGTGCAGATGTAGTCGAAGCGCGGATAAGGCAGGCCGTAGAGCTCGCAGGTCCGGCGCATCACGCTGACGTCGAACGAGGCGTTGTGGGCGATCACCGTCGCCGCCTCGATCCGCGCCTGAAGCCGTCCCAGCACGGCCGGGAACTCGTCGGCGTCCTCCACATCGGCCGGACGGATGCCGTGCACGGCGATGTTCCAGCCCGAAAACCGCATGTCGATCGGCCGAATATAGTGGTGCTCGACCTCCGTGATTGCCCCGTCCTTGATCCAGGCCAGGCCGATGGCGCAGGGGCTGGAGCGTTGTTCGTTGGCGGTCTCGAAGTCGATGGCGACGACGGTCATCAGCTTCCCACCATCGCCAGCCACTCGTCCTCGGTCATCACCTGGATGCCTAGCTCGGTGGCGGTCTTGAGCTTGGAACCCGCGCCCGGACCGGCCACCACCAGGTCGGTCTTCTTCGACACCGACGAGGCGACCTTGGCCCCCAGCCCCTCGGCCTGGGCCTTGGCCTCGTCGCGGGTCATCTTCTCCAGCGAGCCGGTGAAGACGATGGTCTTTCCGGCCACGGCGGTGTCGGTCTTGGGCTTGGCCACCGGCTGGATATCCAGTTGGGCCACCAGATTGGCCACCTTCTCGCGATTGTGGTCCTCGGCGAAGAAGCGGGCGATCGACTGCGCCGCTACCGGGCCGATGCCGTCGATGGCGGCGAGATGAAGATAGTCGTCGCCCGGCGCCCCCTGCCCCGCCTCGGCCAGGGCCTGGGCGAAGGCCGTCCAGTCGCCGTAGCGCTCGGCCAGGGCCGCCCGGGCCGGCTTGTTCAGCTTGGGCACGGCGTGGCCGATCTTGACCTCCAGGCTGTCGGCTTCCGGCCAGGGATCGGCCTTCAGCCCGCCCTTGCCAGCCTCGACCAGTTCGTCCCGCGCCTTGGGCCCGACGCCGGCCGCGCCCGCCAGCTCCAGATAGACCGCGCCCGGCAGCTGGGCGGCGGCCTTCTCGGCGGCGGCCTGCAGATCCTCGAACCGATCGAAGTTGCGGGCCAGCACCGTCGAGGTCGTCTCGCCGATGTCGCGCATGCCCAGACCGTAGATCACGCGGTCCAGGCCGATGGTCCGCCGCGCCTCAATGCCCTTGACCAGGTTGGCGACCGAGGTCTCGCCATAGCCCTCGCGCGCCTTCAGCTCGGCCAGCTTCTCCTCGTCGCGGGCCAGCTTGAAGATGTCGGCCGGCTCCTTGATCCATCCCGCTTCGAAGAAGGCCGCCAATTGCTTCTCGCCCAGGCCCTCGATGTCGAAGGCGCGGCGCGAGACGAAGTGGCGCAAGTGCTCGATACGCTGGAACGGACAGGCGAACTCGCCCGTGCAGCGGCGCACGACGGATTCGACGCCGTTGGCGTTGGTCTCGCGGGCCAGTTCCGTCTTCAGCGGACATAAGCAGACGTGGGGAAATTCGTAGACGGGCGGCGCCGGATCGGGCCGCGCCGCGACATCCACCTCGACGATCTGCGGGATCACGTCGCCTGCGCGCTGCAGCACCACGGTGTCGCCGATGCGGACGTCCAGGCGGGCGATCTCGTCGGCGTTGTGCAGGGTGGCGTTGGTCACCGAAACCCCGCCGACGGTGACGGGCTTCAGCCGCGCGACCGGGGTGTGGGCGCCGGTGCGGCCGACCTGGATGTCGATCGCCTCCAGGATCGTGCGGGCCCGCTGGGCCGGGAACTTGCGGGCGATGGCCCAGCGCGGCGAGCGCGAGACGAAGCCCAGGCGGCGCTGTTGCTCCAGGTCGTCGACCTTGTAGACGACGCCGTCGATGTCGAAGTCCAGCGTCGGGCGAAGGGTCTCGAACCGGGCGTAGATGTCGAGCAGGCCACGGGCGTCCTTGACGCGTTCGGCCGGCGGGGCCGTGGTCTCGAAGCCCCAGGCGCGCAGCGTCTCCAGCGCCTCCCACTGGCTGGCCGCGAAGGGGGCGCTGACCAGGCCCCAGGCGTAGCCGAAAAAGCGCAGCGGCCGTTGGGCGCTGATCTTCGGATCGATCTGGCGCAGCGAGCCGGCGGCGAAGTTGCGCGGGTTGGCGTAGGTGCGCTGGCCGGCCTCAAGGGCGGCGGCGTTGAAGGCGGCGAAGGCCTCCAGCTCGACATAGACCTCGCCGCGGATCTCGATGACGTCGGGCCAGCCCGAGCCTTTCAGCTTGTGCGGGATGTCGGCGATGGTGCGCAGGTTGGCGGTGACGTCCTCGCCCACCCGGCCGTCGCCGCGCGTCGCGCCCTGGACCAGCACGCCTTTTTCGTAGCGCAGTGACGCCGACAGACCGTCGATCTTGGGCTCGGCCGTGTAGAAAACCGGCTCGTCGGCCGATAGGCGCAGGAAGCGGCGGATGCGGGCGTCGAACTCGGTCGCCTCGTCGTTCGAGAACGCGTTGTCCAGGCTCAGCATCGGCACGCCGTGCTCGACCGGCGAGAACTGCTCGGCCCGCGCCGCCCCCACCCGCAGCGACGGCGAATTCTCGCGGATCAGGTCGGGGAACCGCGCCTCGATGTCGAGATTGCGCCGCTTGAGGGCGTCGTACTCGGCGTCGGTGATCGTCGGCGCGTCCTGCTGGTGATAGCGCAGGTCATGCGCCGCCAGCTCGTCGGCCAGCCAGGCCAGCTCGGCATCGGCTTGATCCTTGGTGAGGTCGGCGACGGCGATCTGGGACACGGGCGAATCCGGAGGCTGGGGAAACGGGGGGAGACTAGCCGGGAGGGGCGTCTCGGGGGAGCCCTCTAGCGTCCTGCCGGCGTACACGTGCCCCCTACGGACCGCTTCGCGGTCGTCTTCCCCCATAGGGGGAAGATGGAATTACGCGCGCCCCCGCCCCATCCGCCCTTCCGCCCCCTATGGGGGCGGACAGACGGGCAAAGCCCGTCAGGTGGGGGCAAGTGGGTGTGATCTCACGCGGAAATCCGCTGAGCTTGATGGGAAGGATGCGAAGCGCCCGGGCCTCGCCCGGATGATTTGCTTTTGTAGATACCGTTTCGACGAAGTGCAGGCGCTTCGCGTGGAGCCGTTATCCGGAAGCCTTCGGATCGCCGATTTTTAACCGGCTCCGATGGAGGCCCCCGACGGGCGGAGAGTTGGCGCTCTCCGGACCGCCCGGGCGATTTCAGCCCGAGCCTGTTGCGCCGCCGATCCTTCGCCGCCTGGGCTTCGTCCCGATGTTTCAGGGAACCCGCCCAGATCCTAGCGAAGCGTCACTCAAGACCATCGACAAACGCTTCCCGCTCGACCACCCCCGAAGGCCGCATCGGTCGCCGTACGTGCGCCCTCCCCATGCCTTCAGGTGGGATAAGGATACGGCAGGCCGGAAGGGTGGGGATAAGTTTGGCCGAAAAAGATTAGAGCGCTGATTTCGTCGAACTTCGATGCCGCTTATCCTCGGATGGACCCGCCGGGGACATGCACTCATTCGCCGCCTCGCAGGCTGACCCGCTGAGTTCGGGTGAGTGCGTGTCCCCGGCTAGTTTTGGCGCTTCGCGACATCAGAGGCACGCCGAAAGGCGTGTCCCTCGCCGCTGCATCCTGGCCCGCCGCTTGCTCCTTCGCGGGAAAGGAGTCCGCGTATGTCCCAAACCGCCACGATGTCCCAGAACGGTCCCGGCCTGTCGCGCGGCGGCGCCCTGGATCTCCTGCGGTTCGTGGCGGCGCTGTTCATCGTGCTCTATCACGTGGCCGAGCGGGCGCCGGTGTCGCTGTTCGCCATCCACCCCGCCTTCGGGCGCGGCTATCTGGCCACCGACTTCTTCCTGATGCTGTCTGGCTACGTCCTGGCCAAGACCTACGGCGCGCGCGTCCTGAGCCAGGGCGTCTCCACCGGCGAATTCCTCAAGCGCCGCCTGCTGCGCATCTGGCCCGCCCACCTGATCATGCTAGCGCTGTTCGTCGCCTTCGTTCTCGCGACCTCGGCCGTCGGCTTGGCCCCGCAGAACCCGCAGTGGTTCCGGTGGGACCAGCTGCTGCCGCAGGTCTTCCTGATGCAGGCCTGGTTCGTGCCGGGTCCGTCGGGCTGGAACATGCCGACCTGGACCTTGTCGGCGCTTATCGTTTGCTACGCCGGTTTCCCGGCCGCCTGGCGCGCCACCGCTAAGGTGCGTTCGCCTTGGACCACCCTGGCGATCGGCGTCGCCCTGTTCCTGGCCTTCGACTACGCCGCCAAGGCCGTGACCGGCATCCCCGCCCACCAGCTGCCGCTGCGCTTCGGCCTAGTGCGGGGGATCCCGCTGTTCGTCCTTGGCATGCTGATCGCCCGAATGCCGACGACGGTCACCCCTCGCCTGGCCGACGGCCTGGCCCTCGCGGCGGGCGTCGGTGTCGTGGCCTTGCAGGCCGTCGGGCGCTTCGACCACGCCAGCCTGGCGCTGCTGGGTCTGCTGATCTGGGCCGCCGGCGCTTCCGGGGCGAAAGGCTGGGGCTGGGCCGGGCTTGCCGGCCGTCTATCGTTCGCCCTGTTCCTGACCAACCAGCTGGTCGCCGTCGTCTGGTTCGGCCTGCTGCGCATTGTCGAAAGCAAGCTGGGCCTCGAAGGCCTGGCCCTGTGGGCGGCCTGGGCCATGGCCCTGCCCGCCTGCGTCGTCGCCGCCTGGCTGTTCGAACGGTTCGTGGACGCGCCGCTGCAGGTGTGGATCAAGGGGTGGTCGCGGCGCGAGCCCGCGGCCAAGGCCGGGCCCGCGCTGGCCTAACTCTCATTGTCATCCCGGAAAGCGCTGAGCGCTTGTCCGGGACCCAGATGAACCGCAAGGCATCTGCCAGTCCCCTGGATCCCGGACAGCCCCTGCGGCGCTTCCGGGATGACAACCGTTGAAATCAGCCGATCAGCGCCTTGGCCGCCGCGCGCGCGGCCTCGGTGACCTCGGCGCCCGACAGCATTCGCGCGATCTCCTCCTGGCGCTGGGCCGGCGAAAGCGGCTCCACCCGCGTGCGGGTCGAGGTGTCGTCGCCAGACTTGGCGATGCGCCAGTGAGCGTCGGCCCGGGCGGCGACCTGGGCCGAGTGGGTGACGACCAGCACTTGGGCGTTCGCGGCCAGTCGCTTGAGGCGCAGGCCCACCGCGTCGGCCACGGCCCCGCCGACGCCCTGATCCACTTCGTCGAAGATCATCAGGGGCTGAGGTCCCTCGCGTCCGGCCAGGGCGGCCTTCAGGGCCAGGGCGAAGCGGGCCAGTTCGCCGCCGGAGGCGATGGCCTCCATCGGGCCGAACGGGGCGCCGGGATTGGTCGAGATCTCGAAGGCCACGCGATCGACGCCCGTGGGACCGGCGCGGTCCTCGTCCAGCGGCTCGACGGCGACGCGGAATTTCGCCTTCTCCAGCTTCAGCGGGGTCAGCTCGGCCTCGACCGCGGCGGCCAGGCGGTCGCCGGCGGCGCGGCGCTCGGCCGACAGGGCCTGGGCCGCGTAGAGATAGGCGTCGCGGGCGTCGGCGGCTTCGCGCTCGGCGTCCAGCAGGGCCTCGCCCGAGGTCTCGATGGCCTGCAGCTTGGCGGCGAACTCGGCGCGCTTGTCGGGCAGCAGCTCGACGGCGACGTTCAGCTTGCGGGCCATGCCGCGCAGGGCGAACAGCCTTTCCTCGGTTTTTTCCAGGCGGTCGGGCTCGAACTCGAAGCTCTCGGCGGCGGCGTCGATGGCGGCGGCGGCCTCCTGCGCCTCGACCAGGGCCCGGTCGACCGCCTCGCAGGCGGCGGCCAGGCGGCTGACGGCCGGACCGTCGGCGGGGGCTCCGGCCTGGATGGCCCGATCCCGCGCACGCTCCAGCGCCCGGAAGGCGCCGGCCAGCTTGCCCGACAGGGCGTCGCCGCCCAGGGCGTCGCTAGCGGCGGAGATATCGGCCAGGGCCTTCTCGGCCGAGCCCAGCAGGGCCCGCTCCTCCGCCAGGGCCGTCTCCTCGCCCTCGCGCGGATCCAGGCGGTCCAGCTCGGACAGCCGAAGGGTCAGTTCCTCGGTCTCGACGGCGGCGCGGTCGGCCAGGTCGCGCAGGGCGGCGGCCTTCTCGCGGGCGGCTCGCCAGGCGCTCCAGGCCGCGCCGACGGCGCCGACGCTGACCTGGCCGAAGGCGTCCAGCAGGTTGCGATGGGTGCGCGGATCCAGCAGGCCGACAGTCTCATGCTGGCCGTGGACCTCCAGCAGCAGCGCGCCCAGGTCCTTGAGCACGCCGACACTGGTGGCCTGGTCGTTGACGAAGGCCCGGCTGCGACCGTCGGGCGACAGCTGGCGGCGCAGGACCAGATCCTCGTCGCGGGCGTAGTCCAGGCCCTTGTCGTCCAGATAGGCGAAGGCGGCGTGGTCGGCCGGCAAGGCGAAGATGGCGGTGGCGCTGGCGTGGCCCGCGGCCCCTCGACGAACCAGCCCGGCGTCGGCCCGCGCGCCCGTGGCCAGGCCCAGGGCGTCCAGGATGATCGACTTGCCCGCCCCGGTCTCGCCGGTGAGCGCGGTCAGGCCGGGACCTATGGCCAGGTCCAGGCTTTCGATGAGCACGACGTCGCGGATGGAAAGACCGATCAGCATGACCCTTAGGATCGCCGGGAATCACGGTTTTTCATAGAGGGCTTGTTCTCGTGACGTTCTCACGCCCTCGAAGCGCCTCTCCGGAACGGAAAACGGGCCGATCCTGAAGGACCGGCCCGCTTCGCTTTACATCCCGAGGACGCCCATGATCCCGCCCTTCTTGGGCTTGGCGGGCGGTTTGGCCTCGCTGGGCGTCGCCGTCGTACCCGTGGTCGTCGTCGCCGGGGGCGTCGTCGCTGGGGGCGTCGCGTCGCCGGCCGGCGGAGTCAGGGTGGCGTCCTTGTCGTGGAGCAGGCGGTCCAGGGCGTTGCGCTTGTTGCCCGCCTTCAGCGGCTCGACGGCCGGCCGCAGGTTGTTGCTGGTCAGCAGCTTGTAGGCCTCGCCGTACCAGGGATCGCCCGGGAAGTTGTAGCCCAGCACCGCGCCGTTGCGCTTGGCTTCGTCCAGCAGGCCCAGGGTCAGGTAGCTCTCGACCAGACGGTAGAGGGCTTCCGGCGTGTGCGACGTGGTCTGGTGGCGGTCGACCACGGTTCGGAAGCGGCCGATGGCCGCCAGGGTCTGGCCGTTCTTCAGATAGTAGCGGCCGATCGTCATTTCCTTGCCGGCCAGCTGGTCGCTGACCATGTCGATCTTCAGGCGGGCGTCCTGGGCGTATTCCGAGTTGGGATAGCGCTGGACCACGTCGCGCAGGGCCGCCATGGCCTGCTCGGTGGCGGCCTGGTCGCGGTTCACGTCGACGATCTGCTCGAAATAGCAGACGGCCTTCAGATAGTAGGCGTACGAGGCCGACGGGTTGCCCGGGTACAGGCCGATGAATCGGTCGGCGTCCGAGATCGCCTCGCTGTACTGGTTGCCCATGTAGTGGGCGTAGCCGGTCATCAGGATCGAGCGGCGCGACCATTCCGAATAGGGGTGCTGGCGCTCGACCTCGCGGAAGTAGTCGACGGCCTCGTTCCAGTTGCCGCGGTCCAGGCGGTTGGCGCCGGTCGAATAGAGCAGCTCCACCGGGCGCTCTTCATAGGCCAGGGTCGGCTTCTTGCGCTTGCCCGCGCAAGCGGAGACCGACAGGGCGACCAGCACGGCGGTCGCGACCATGACGGCCTTGCGTCCCGAGAAATTACGAAGCACCGACTTTTCACCCTCGAAGCAAACGTGCGCCCCTGCGCCGTGCAAGGCTTCTACACCACGCCGATGCGGGCGCAAATGGAAGCCGAGCCGTGACCAGGGTACGCCCAAAGACGCATCCCCCCGGGAATCCGTCCAAACGCTACAGACATCGGCTTTTTGACCAAATCAGGTCGAAGGCCGACGCGTTCGTATCAGTTTGTCAGACGGCCTGCGCCAATTCCACCGAATGCGCGCGCACCCGCCAGGCGGCCGGGTTGGCGATCAGGGCCCGGACGATGGCGTTGTTCAGGCCGTGGCCGGCCAGCACGCCTTCGAAACGGCCGATGACCGGCGCGCCCAGCACGTAGAGGTCGCCCACCGCGTCCAGCGCCTTGTGGCGCACGAACTCGTCGGGGCGGCGCAGGCCCTCGGGATTCAGCACGCGGTCGCCGTCGATGACCACGGCGTTCTCCATCGTGCCGCCGCGGGCCAGGCCGATGGCGCGCAGGGCCTCGACGTCGCGGACGAAGCCGAAGGTGCGGCAGTCGGCCAGTTCGGCGCGGAACGATTCTTCGTCGACGGCCAGGTCGATGCGCTGGCGGCCGATGGCCTTGCTGGCGAAGGCGATCTCGAAGGCCACCTCGAAGCGGTCGCTGGGCGACAGGCTGGCGGTCTTGTCGCCCTCCTCGACCGTCACGGTCTCGAGGATCTCGATGTAGCGGCGGGCGGCTTCCTGCTTGCGGCGACCGGCGCGGTCGAGGATCTGCACGAAGGGCTCGGACGAGCCGTCCATGATCGGAACCTCGGGACCGTCCAGCTCGACCACGCAGTTGTCGATAGCCAGGGCGGCCAGGGCGGCCATCAGGTGCTCGATCGTCGAGACGCGCACGTCGGCGGCGTTGTTGATGACGGTGCCCAGCTGCGTCTGGCAGACGGCCTCGGGCGAAACCGGCACGCGGTTGTCGCGGTCATGCACGTCGGTGCGCACGAAGACGATCCCGGCGTCGATCGCGGCCGGGCGCACGGCGACGCGCACGTGCGAGCCCGTGTGGAGGCCCACCCCCGCGAAAATCACCGGTCCGGCGACCGTGTGCTGAAAATATGCCGAAGCCGACACTTGAAACCCTTACTACCAGCGGACGGTTCGAAGACCGCCTTCTCGCCCCACGTACCATTTAGGGACAATGCTGCGTCGCGGCAAAGCAAGTCCTGTTTCCGATTGTTACCTCCCTAGCGACTTGTTTTTCATGGCTTTTTTGGCCGATCAGCGGTCATTATTTTGTCGTATTGCGCAGCTTGCTCCGCGAGCCGGGCCGCTCCGGCGCAATCTTCCGCCCCCTGCCCTGGCCTAGGCGGCACGTCCTCGCTAGGCTCGGGCCGCTTTTCGGCGTCACCATCTCCCGGATCCCGTTTCGATGACCAAGACCTTGCGCATAGCCGCCTCCGCCTTTGCCGTGTCCCTTGGGGCCCTGTCCCTGGCCGCCTTCGCCGTCGCGCCCGCCGCGCTGGCCGCCGACGCCGGCCGAGGCTTCACCGCCAAGGACATGGTGCAGCTGGAACGGATCAGCGATCCGCGCGTGTCGCCGGACGGCCGCTTCGTGGTCTACAGCGTACGGACGATGGACCTGCCGGCCAACAAGGCCGCCATGTCGCTGTGGATCGCCGACCTGAAGGCCAAGATGGCCCCGCGCCGGCTGGCCGTCTCGGACGGCGGCGCGAGCAGCCCGCGCTGGTCGCCGGACGGCAAGGCGATCTACTTCGTCTCGGGACGGACGGGCGGCCTGGACCAGGTCTACCGCACCGACGCGGCCGGCGAGACCGCCGTCCAGGTGACCAAGGCCCCGTTCGACGTCGGCGCCTTCAAGATCGCGCCCGACGGCAAGACCATCGTCATCGCGCAAGCCGTGTTCCCCGACTGCGCCACCCTGGACTGCACCAAGGACAGGCTGGCCGCCAAGGGCGCGCAGAAGACCACCGGCGTGGTGTTCGACAAGCTGTTCATCCGCCACTGGGACCAGTGGAACGACGGCCTGCAGAACCACCTCTACGCCCTGAAGCTGGACGACCAGGGCCTGGCGACCGGCGAGCCCGTCGCCCTGATGAACGGCTTCAACGGCGACACCCCGACCAAGCCGTTCGGCGGCGACGAGGACTTCGTCATCACGCCCGACGGCAAGTCGGTGATCTTCTCGGCCAAGCCGGCCGACCGCGAGGAATCGTGGAGCACCAACTACGACCTGTGGCGCGCACCGCTGGACGGCTCGGCCGCCCCGGTCAACGAGACGACGGCCAACAAGGCCATGGACTCCCAGCCCACCGTCTCGCCGGACGGCAAGGCCGTGGCCTGGCTGGCCATGAAGCGCCCGGGCTTCGAGGCCGACCGCTACGCGATCATGGTCCGCGAGGGCGATACGGTGCGCGAGCTGAGCCCCGCCTGGGACCGCTCGGCCCAGTCGATCACCTGGAGCGCCGACGGCAAGACGATCTACACGACCGCCGAGGACATCGGGCAGACCAAGCTGTTCGCCGTCGACGTCAAGAGCGGCAAGGTCTCGCCCCTGACCGGCGAAGGCCATGTCAGCGCCCTCAGCCTGGGCGGCGGGACCCTGGTCTACGCCCAGGACAACCTGAAGGGCCCGGCCCAGCTGTACGCCCTGTCGACCGGCAAGAAGGCCGGCGCGCCCGTCAAGCTGACCGACAACAACGCCCAGGCCCTGGCCGGCATCGCCATGGGTGACGCCGAGCAGTTCAGCTTCCCCGGCTGGAACGGCGAGACCGTGCACGGCTATCTCGTGAAGCCCGCCAACTTCGATCCGGCCAAGAAGTATCCGGTGGCCTTCCTGATCCACGGCGGCCCGCAAGGGTCGTTCGGCAACCTGTTCCACTACCGCTGGAACGCCCAGACCTACGCCGGCGCCGGCTACGCCGTAGTGATGATCGATTTCCACGGCTCGACCGGCTACGGCCAGGCCTTCACGGACGCCATCAGCCAGCACTGGGGCGATCGCCCGCTGGAGGACCTGCAGAAGGGCTGGGCCTTCGCCACGTCCAAGTACGGCTTCCTGGACAAGGACCGCGCCTGCGCCCTGGGCGGCTCGTACGGCGGCTTCATGATCAACTGGATCGCCAGCCAGTGGAAGGAGCCGTGGAAGTGCCTGGTCGACCACGACGGCATCTTCGACAGCCGCTTCATGGGCTACTCCACCGAGGAGCTGTGGTTCAGCGAGTGGGAGAACGGCGGCCCGCCCTTCCAGGCCGGCACGACCTATTCGAAGTTCAACCCGGCCGACCACGTCGACCAGTGGAGCGTGCCGACCCTGGTGGTCCAGGGCGGCCAGGACTTCCGCGTGCCGCTGGAAGAAGGCATCGGCACGTTCACGGCCCTGCAGCGCAAGGGCGTCCCCAGCAAGCTGCTGTACTTCCCCAACGAGAACCACTGGGTCCTGAAGGCCCAGAACTCGGTGCAATGGCACGACGAAGTGCAGAAGTGGCTCGATCAATGGACCAAGGGCGAGCCCGCCAAGTAATACGCTTATAAATTGCAGCCATTCGCCCCTTCCGTTAGTTTGACGACGGAAGGGGCGCTCATGTTCCACCTGTTTCGCGCGATCTCGAACCGGCTGACGCTGCATTCACGACTGGGGGGACGCTATGCGGAGGCCCGGATCCTGGCCGCCGAGCTGGACCTCGACCTCACCGAGATCGCCCTGCGCCACGGCAACCAGGGCTATGCCGAAGGCGGCACGGCCGAGGGCAACAGCCAGGCCGAGCAGGAAGAGAAGTTCAAGCGCCTGACCGAGGGCTTCAGGAGCCCCTATCCCAGCGAACAGATCGCCGCCGCCGTCGACCTGCGCAAATGGATGGTCCGCGACTACGGGCTGGAGCGGCTGAAGTGGTTCGTGCCGCAGCTGCGCGAGCGCTACGTGCAGGCCGTCGGTCCCAAGAACGTCAAGCTCGACCACCTGGTCTTCTGCGCCGAGGACGCCAGTCGCGACGAACTGGAGGCCGAGGCCCTGAGCCTGCTGGAGCGGCTGAAACTGCTCTACACGCTGAGCAGCGAGCGCGAGGTGCTGACCGGCCGCATGCGGCGCTGGGCCCTGGGCCTGCTGTGCTGGCTTTTCCTGGCGCTGATGGTCACCCGGGTCCTGCCCAACATCACCCCGCCCGGCTCCCTGCGCGAGTCGGTGACGGTGATCTCCAACTTCTCGCTGATCGCCTTCGTCGGCGCGGCCGGGGCCATGGTCTCGGTGCTGCGGCGCACGGAGTCGGCCATGGCCTCGGCCTCGTCCGAGATCGACCCCGTGCGCCAGGTCAGCGCGCTGAGCCAGGGCCTGACGGCGGTGTTCATCGCCGCCTTCGTGGGCATGTCGGTGTCGTTCGTGCTGGTGGCCTTCTTCGCCAGCGGCCTGGTCCAGAACGGCGACATCGTCGGCAAGGGGGCGGCGACGCTGTTCCCGCAGATCGTGCCCTGCCGCTACGACTGCCCGATCACCCTGGTCAATCGCGGCATGATGTTCGCGGCCGCCATCGACGCGGCCAAGATGATGGTCTGGGCGTTCATCGGCGGCTTTTCCGAACAGCTGGTGCCGGATGTGCTGGACCGGCTGACCAAGGCGGCGCGCCAGCCGAAGAAGCCGTCGGAAGCCGCTTGAGGCCGGGGACATGCCCTTGCGGCGTGTCCCCAAGACTTGGCTCCGCGGATGCTGATGGGGACACGCCGCAAGGGCATGTCCCCGGCTCTAGACCCGTCCCGTCGCCACGGCCCAGGTCAGGCGCAGCTGGGTCTCGAACGGGCTCAGCTCCCGGCCGCCCGTCTGGGCCTTAGCCAGGGCCGCCGGCGCGGCGGCGGGGAACGCGGCGATCGGCAGGGCCTTGAGGGCGCTTCGGGCCTTGCCCAGCGCCGCGTCCACGCGACGGCGCACGTCGCCTTGCGTCCAGTCGGTCGGCAGGCGCTGGACCCCTGCCCGCTTCAGTCGCCACAGGCCCGCCAGGCCGTAGGCCCGGGCGGCCTCCTGCACCGCGTGGGGGTCGGCCTTCGGGTCCAGCCGCCAGGCGGCCAGCATCGTCACCGCCCCGGCCGTGGCGTCGAGATAGGCCAGGACCTGGGCCTCGGTCTCGAACGGCGCGGCGTCCAGGTCGGCCATGCGGGCCTCGGCCATCTCGGCCAGGGCGCTCAGGGGATAGCCGGCGGCCACCACGGCCTCGACCGTGGGGTGACGGCGCGCCGGCTGGCCGGCGGCGATCTCGTCCATGGCCTCGCGCCACCAGGTCAGGCGGATCTCGCCCATCAGGGCGTTGCTGACCCCGCCGGCCACCCGGGCCAGCTCGTAGTTGAAGGCGTAGAGCGCGATCACGTCGGCCCGCGCCTTGGGATCGGCGATGAACCGGCTGGCCAGCCAGCGGTCGGGGTCCACCCGGCGCACCAGGGCGTCCAGGTCGGTCTCCGGCGCGTTGTTGCGGTGGGCGATGTCCAACGTAGTCATGGGCGTGGTCATGGGCGCGGCTTATGCGCTGCATCGCCCAAAAGCAAAAGGCCCGCCGAACCGGCGGGCCTTTCCTTGGATGTCGTCATCCCGGCGAAGGCCGGGATCAGCCGAACAGCGTCTGGTACATCGTCATGCAGGCCAGCATCGGGATGCTGAGCAGCGTGTTGATGCGCGAGAACAGCATGGCCATCTTGGCGGCCTTGGCCTTGGTGTCCGCATCGGCCTCGACGATGCCGAGGGCGCGCTTCTGGTTCGGCCAGATCACGCCCCAGACGTTGATGAACATGATCGTCGCCAGCCACATGCCCAGGCCGATGAACGTGAAGCCCATGTCGGTCCCGCGCTCGTAGCCGTTCCACAGGCCCAGGGTCGCGGCCTCGGCGAAGTAGCCGCGCGCCACGGCCAGGATCACGCCCATCACCCAGGTCGCCAGAGCGGCCCAGCGGAACCAGAACAGCGCCTCGGGCGCGATGTACTTGGAGACGGCCGGCTTCAGCTCGGCCGGGATCTGCGGCATGACGCGGATCTGGACGAAGTTGAAATAATACAGCAGCCCGATCCACAGGATGCCGAAGAACACGTGCAGCAGGCGGAAGATCGCCTGGAAATAGGCCCCGTCGAAGCCCTGCGGGCTGTGGCCGAAGCCGAACACCACGACCAGCGCCAGGATGACGCTGACGATGATGGTGTTGCGGAAGTTGGAAAGAAGACTGGTCATGTCGTGGCCCCCTAATGCCCCTGCTTGCGCTCAGGTATAGGGCGCCGCGCAGAGTCGGCAAATAGACGGGCGGTTGGCCGTCTAGACCGCGATCAGGGCCGCCGCCATCCGCCGGCCTTCGCTGGCCAGGACGTTGTAGGTGCGGGCCGCGGCCTCGGTGCTCATGAACTCCAGGCCCACGCCCGCCGCCTTCAGGGCGTCGCGCACGAGGCGCGGCGGCAGGGCGTTGACCAGGCCCACGCCCAGCAGCACGAACTCCACCGCCCCGCCCGCCGCGAAGACCTCGGCGAAGTCCTCGGGCGTCAGGGCGGCCAGGCTGGCGGCCGACCAGGTCCGCGGCTGATCGTCGAGGATCAGCAGCGAACCGGGCCGCCATTCGCCGGAGACGCGGAAACCGCCGCCGCCCCAGGCGTCGATCGATGGCGGCTGGCGCAGCATCAGGGCCGGGTGCCGGCGCCGAGCTTGATCGGCGTGGCTTCCTCGTCGCCCCGCTTGACGCCCCAGACCAGGATCAGCGGCAGGGCGATGTAGATCGACGAATAGGTGCCGATGATGATGCCGAAGGTCATAGTGAAGACCAGCGGGAACAGCACCGGGCCGCCGAACACCATGGTGCCGCCCAGGGCCAGCAGCGCCGTCGAGCCGGTGATGATCGTCCGCGACAGACGCTCGTTCTCCGACAGGTCGATGATGTCGCGCAGCGGCGTGGTCTTGTACTTGCGCAGGTTCTCCTTGAGACGGTCGAAGGTGATGACCTTCTCGTTCATGGAGTAGCCGATCACCGTCAGCAGGGCGGCGATCGAGGTCATCGAGAACTCGATCTGCATCACCGACAGCAGGCCCAGCGTCAGGATGATGTCGTGGAACACCGCGATGACGGCGCCGACGCCGAACTGCCACTGGAAGCGGAACCAGATGTAGCCCAGCATCAGCAGCAGGGCGATGCCCAGGGCCTTGAAGCCCGAGCCCAGCAGCTCGCCCGACACCTTGGCGCCGATGACCGACGGGGCCGGCATGGTCATGGTCGGGAAGTGCGCGACCAGCTTCTGCTTGATCTCGGCGGCCTCGGCGTTGGCGTCCTGGCCGGCTTCCGGGAGGAAGCGGATCATGGCGGAGTTGGGCGAGCCGAAGCCCTGGACCTGGGCGTCGTGAACGCCGATGCGGCCCAGTTCGGTGCGCAGTTCGGCCAGGGGGATCGGCGTGGGCATGCGCGCTTCCATGGCGATGCCGCCCTTGAAGTCGATGCCCAGGTTCAGACCCTGGGTGAAGAACGAGACGCACGAACCCAGGATCAGCAGGGCCGACAGGCCGGCGGCGATCGGGGCCCACTTCACGAAGCGGAAGTGGGTCTCGCGGGGGATCAGGCGGATAAGGGGCCAAGCCATGATGGGAACCTAAGCGATCGGCAGCTTCTTCGGCTTGGCGGCCTTGAACCACCAGCCGATGAGCACTTGAGTGATGATGATGGCGGTGAACACCGAGGTGAACACGCCGATCGACAGGGTCCAGGCGAAGCCCTTGATGGGGCCGGAGCCGAACCCGAACATGATCGCCGCGGAGATCAGGCTGGTGATGTTGGCGTCCATGATCGAGACCATGGCCCGTCGGAAGCCGGTGTCGGCCGCCGACATCGGCGACCTCCCGGCCGCCGCCTCGTCCCGCATCCGTTCGTAGATCAGCACGTTGGCGTCGACCGCGACCGCCAGGGTCAGGATCAGGCCGGCGATGCCGGGGAACGTCAGGGTGGCCTGGGTCATCGACATGATGCCGATGATCAGCAGCACGTTCACGACCAGGGCCAGGGCGGCGAAGATGCCGAACAGGCCGTAGGCCAGGATGATGAACACGAACATCGCCGCCGCGCCGATGGCCAGCGAGATGGCGCCGGCCTTGACGGCGTCGGCGCCCAGCTCGGCCCCGACCGTGCGCTGCTCTTCCAGGTTCAGCTTGGCGGGCAGAGCGCCCGAGCGCAGCAGCAGGGCCAGCTCGGCGGCGCTTTCCGGCGTGAAGTTGCCGGTGATGATGCCCGAACCGCCCGGCAGGGGCTGGTTGATGCGCGGGTCGGAGATGTACTTGCCGTCCAGCACGATGGCGAAGCGCTTGCCGACGTTGCGGGTGGTGGCGTCGCCGAACTTGCGGGCGCCCGAGCCGCCGAAGCGGAAGGCGACCACGGCCTGGCCGCTCTGGTTGTCGAACTCCTGGTTCGCCGTCACCAGGTCCTCGCCGGTCACCAGGGCGCGCTTGGCGACCGGGATCGGCGGGGCGCCGGGCTGGGTGCCCGGGATGACCACGACACCGGGCGGGATGCGGCCGGCGATCATGTCTTCCTGCGAGACCGTCTCGTCGACCATCTGGAAGGTCAGCTTGGCGGTCTGGCCGATCACGGCCTGCAGGCGCGCCGGGTCGCTTTCGCCGGCCGCCTGGATGACGATCCGGTTGCTGCCCTGACGGGTGATCGTGGGCTCCTTGGTGCCCAGGGCGTCGATCCGGCGGCGGATCGTCTCGATGGACTGGTCCACGGCCTTGGCGGCGTCGGCCTTGGCGGCCTCGGGCACGAAGCTCAGCTCCAGCCGGCCGTCACCCTTGTTGCTGACGCTGGTGTCGCGACCGCCGATGGCGCCGGCCAGAGGCCCGCCGATCGAGCGGCGCAGCAGGCTGACCGCCTGGTCCACCTTGGCCGGATCGGTGATGCGGACCCGTACGATCCCTCCGGACTCACCCAGCTCGCCGAACTCGATCTGGTCGTTGCGCAGCGTGGTGCGCACGTCCTCGACCATGTTGGTCAGGCGTTCCTTGCGCAGCGCGTCGGTGTCGACCTCGTACAGCAGGTACGACCCGCCTTGCAGGTCGAGACCCAGGTTCAGCTTCTGGTGGGGAACCCAGCCGGGAAGCGCGTCGAGCGTCTTCTGCGGCAGCAGGTTCGGCAGGGTGAAGACGATGCCGAAGATCACCGACAGGATGACGGCGGTGACTTTCCAGCGGGAGAGGGTCAGCATGGATTACAGGCTCTGGACGACGCCTTTCGGCGCCTCGTTACGGCGCGAAAGGTGATCAGCTCTTGGGATCGTTGGCCGGGGCCGGTTCGCCCTTGGCGCGGATCTCGGCGATCATGCTCTTGACCACCTTCACGGTCACGCCTTGGGCGATCTCGACGCCGACCTCGGTCTCCTCGACCCGGACGACCTTGCCCAGCATGCCGTTCGACAGCACGACGTTGTCGCCGCGCTTGACGGCGGCGATGGCGGCGGCGTGCTGCTTGGCGCGCTGCTGCTGCGGACGGATCAGCATGAAGTAGAAGAGCACGACCATCAGGATGATGGGCGCGATCTGGATCAGTTGGGCTTGCAGTCCACCGGACATGTCGTCTCCAAGAATTCTAGCCAGCGTCCCGCCGCACATGGGGGTCCCGCCAAGTCGGCGGAAGCTATGCGTTCACCTCCGCTTTTGCAATGACAGCGAGGTGGGGTTAGGAGGCAACACATGACCGAAGCCGCCCTCCCCCTGCTCGCCCGCATCGCCGACGCCTTGGAGCGCCTGGCCCCGGCCCATCCGGCCGCCCCCGCCTTCGACGGCGGACGGCTGTTCCGGCATGATCCGAAGAGCGGTAGCTTCGTACCGGCTCCGGACTATCCGATGGCCCTGGACCTGCTGGTGGGCGTGGATCGGCAGAAGGACCGCTTCGTCGAGAATCTGCGCCGCTTCGCCGTCGGCCTGCCCTGCAACCACGTGCTGTTGTGGGGCGTGCGCGGCACGGGCAAGAGCTCGCTGACCAAGTCGGCTTTCATGGTGCTGGCCGCCGAGCACCCGGCCCTGAAGCTGGTCGAGGTCGACCGCGACGAGGTCACCGCCCTGCCCGACCTGTTCGACGCCCTGCGCACGCGCGCCGAGCGCTTCGTGGTGCTGTGCGACGACCTGTCGTTCGAGGACGGCGCCGCGGCCGCCAAGGCGCTGAAGTCGGCCCTGGAGGGCGGCGTGGCCGGCCCGCCCGAGAACGTGCTGTTCGTGGCCACCTCGAACCGCCGCCACCTGATGCCGCGCGACCACGTCGAGACCCAGGGCGCCATCGCCGCCGCCGAGAACGCCGAGGAGGAGATGAGCGTCTCCGATCGCTTCGGCCTGTGGATCGGCTTCCCGCCCATGGACCAGCCGACCTACCTGGCGGCGATCCACGTCTATGCCGAGCGCTTCGGCCTGGAGGTCGAGAACCTGGACCGCAGGGCCCTGCAGTGGTCGCAGCTGCGCGGCGCGCGCTCGGGCCGCGTGGCCTATCAGTTCATCCGTGACCTGGCCGGGGAGCTGGGCGTACACTTGCCGGCGTAAAACCGCTCTGGAGGCCCCTATGGGCAAGCCTTGGTTTCGCGTGAAGCGCTACGGATTCGGCGCTGGACTGCCTTGCAGCTGGGAAGGATGGGCGCTGGTGACCGGCTTCCTGGCCGTCGTCATCGCCAGCGCCATCGCCTTCAGCGAGCGCGACCTGAACCTGCATCTCGGCATCGTCCTGGCCTCGACCGCCATCGTGCTCGTCGTCAGCTGGCGCAAGAGCGACGGGCCGTGGAAGTGGCGCTGGGGTAACGAGTAGGCTCCCGTCCCTCCCCCTCGTGGGGAGGGTGGCCCTGGCGGAGCCAGGGTCGGGTGGGAGTTTCTGAGTCAGCAGGCCCCACCCGTCCGCTTCGCGTCCACCCTCCCCATAAAAGGGGAGGGAAAACACGTCTGACTATTTCGGCAGCACCAGGCCCGGATCGACCGGACGCGCCTTGTCCTTCGGGGTCGGCGCGTAGCGGACCTCGAAGTGCAGCTGCGGCTCGGTGACGCCGCCGGTCTGGCCGACCGCGCCCAGGGTCGCGCCCTGGGCCACCTGCTGGCGCATCTTGACCTCGGTGGTCGACAGGTGGGCGTAGGCCGTCACCCAGCCGTCGGCGTGCTTGACCAGCACAAGGTTGCCGAAGCCAGGCACCTGGTTTCCGGCGTAGACCACCTCGCCCGCCGCGGCGGCGCGGACCGGCGTGCCCTGGGGCGCGCGGATGTTGACGCCGTCGTTGCGCTGGCCGGTGCCCTTGGGGCCGAAGTCCGAGATCGTCTCGCCCTGGATCGGCCACACGAAGCGGCCGCGGCCGGCGGCGGTGATCTCCGCCTCGGTCGGCGGCGGGCTGGAGCCGATGATCTGGCCCGACGACGGCGGCGGCGTCACCGGCTGGGCCGAGACCGGACCGCTGGGCGTGCGCGGATAGTTCGTGGCCGGCGGCGGCGTGTAGGGACGCGGCGCGGTCGGCAGCGGGGCCGGCGTGGTGTCGGCCGGCGGATTGTAGCTGGGCGCCGGCGTGGTCGGACGCGGGGCGGCCGGGGTCGTCGTCACCGTGGTCTTCAGCGGGCCCTTGTCCTTGTAGCCGGACGGCAGGCGGATCTTCTGGCCCTTCTTCAGCGTGGCCGAGACCTTGAGGTTGTTCTCTTCCGCCAGGGCGGCCGGCTTGACGTTGAAGCGCTTGGCGATGTTGGTCAGGGTGTCGCCGCTGTTGGCGACATAGGCCTTGGCCGTGGTCTCCGGGCCCTTCAGCTTCTGGCCCGGGTGGATCGTGTACGGGGCCTTGAGCTTGTTGTCCTTGACCAGATCCTCGCGGGTGGTGTCCAGGCCGCGGGCGATGGCGTCGATCGCGTCGCCCGACTTGACGGTATAGATGCGGCGCGGACCGGCCACCTCGACCACCGAACCGGTGACGCTGACCGTCGTGGTGGTGACCGGACGGGCGGCGGGCGCCTCGTCCTCGACCTGACGCTCGGGGGCGGCGGGCGGCGGACGCCAGTCGGAATTGGCGCTCGAGGTCGGGGTGCGGGCGGGGGTCCCGCCGATCGGCGCCGAAGACGCGCTGGAAGGCGGCGCGGCCTGCATGACCGTGGTCTTGCTGGGGCCCTTGTCCTTGTAGCCGTCCGGCAGGCGCAGCTTCTGGCCCTTCTTGATCGAAGAGCCGGTGCTCAGGTCGTTCTCCTCGGCCAGGGCGGCCGCCGAGACCGAGAAGCGCTTGGCGATGGCGAACATCGTGTCGCCGGTCTGGACGACATAGGCCTTGGCGTCCTTGGCGTCCGGGCCCTGCAGCACCTGGCCCGGATGGATCCGGTACGGCGACTTCAGGTCGTTGTCCTTGGCCAGCTGGGCGCGGCTGGTGCCCAGGTTGCGGGCGATGGCGTCGATGTTGTCGCCGGCCTTGACCTTGTAGGTCTTGGGCGGGCCGGCGATCGTCACGACCGGGCCGGCCACGGTGGTCACCACCACGGGCCGCGGCGCGGGCGCGGGTCGATATTGAGCGGCCGGAGGCGGCGGGGGTGGCGGCGGAGGCGCGGGTTCGGCGGCGGGTGGCGCCAGCGACTGGCTGGACACGCCGACATGGCCGGCCGGGGCCGAGAAGCTGGGCGCGGGCTCGTCGGCCGTCGACGGCGTCGAAGGCCCTTCCGGCTGCTGGTCGGCGACGGGCGCCTTGACGACCGGGAAGTTCGGCGTCGGCGCCTCGCCCCGGATCGGATACTGCGCGCCGCCCGTGCTTTCGCAGGCCGCGAGGGTTCCAGCCGTCAGGGCGATCACCGCCGCGCGCGTCCACAACTGCCTCATAGCCTCTCCTCTGCCTCGCGAGGCTCCAGACGCCGTCACGAGGGTAAACCAACCATTAAACATCTCGCGTCGCTTCCGGAACCCGGCGCCGCCGTCCCGCACTACTCGCGGGCGACGCCATCCAGGATCGGGACGAAACGCACGTCGCACAGGACTTCAACGGTGAAGCCCCCCTTTCCGTCGCCGGCGTAGCGGCGAAGGCTCTGCACCGGCCCCTTCCCCACCGGCGCGACGAGCACGCCCTGGGGCTTGAGCTGCGAAAGCAGAGTTTCCGGCTCATCCTGCGCCGCGGCGGTGACCAGAATGCGGTCAAACGGCGCCTGTTTGGGCCAGCCTTCCCACCCGTCCCCGAATTTGGTGATGACGTTGGTCAGGCCCAGCACCGCGAAGCGGGCCTCGGCCTCCTTCATCAGGGTCCGGTAGCGCTCGATCGTGTAGACCAGCCGCGAGACGCGGCTGAGGACGGCGGTCTGGTAGCCCGAGCCGGTGCCGATCTCCAGCACCCGGCAGCGCGGCTCCAGGGTCAGGGCCTGTGTCATCAGGCCGACGATGAACGGCTGGCTGATGGTCTGGCCGCAGGCGATCGGCAGGGCCGAGTCCTCCCACGACCGCTCCTTGAACAGGTCGGGCGTGAACAGGTCGCGCGGGGTCTTCTCGATGGCGCTCAGCACGGCCGGGTCGGTGACGCCCTGGGCGCGCAGGGCGGCCATCAGCGCCTTCAGGCGGGCCTCGGGCGTATCGCTCTTGGCCTGGGCCATCACGCTGCCGGCTCCAGCTTCGGGGGCGCGCCGCCGAGCACGCCCTTCATGGCCGCCACGGTCTGGTTGTGCGTCAGGTCGATGTGCAGCGGGGTGACCGAGATGCGCCCCTCGTAGACGGCCTTCAGATCGGTGCCCTCCGCCGGCGTGGACGGCTTGAGCACGAAGCCGGTCCAGTAGTAGTCGCGACCCCGCAGGTCGGTCCGCTTCTCCATGCTCCGCATGTGCGAGTCGCGGAAGCCCTGGCGGGTGACTTCCACCTGGGTGACGCTTTCCGGGGCAAGCGCCGGGAAGTTGACGTTCATGATGACGTCCTTGGGCCAGCCGATCTCCAGCAGCCGCCGGACGATGCCCGGCCCGAAGTGCTCGGCCGTCTCCCAATGGGCCACGACCTCGTCGTGGAAATAGGTCATGGCCTGGGACAGGGCGATCGACGGGATCCCCAGGGCCATGCCCTCGATGGCGCCGGCCACCGTGCCCGACAGGGTGACGTCCTCGGCCAGGTTCTGGCCGCGGTTGACGCCCGACAGCACCAGGTCCGGCGCGGGGCCCTCGATCAGCTGCTGGACGGCCATGGCCACGCAGTCGGTGGGCGTGCCCTCGACGGCGAAGCGGCGCGGGTCGATGCGGCGCACGCGGATCGGGTCAGACAGGGTCAGGGCCCGGCCGGCGCCCGACTGCTCGTACTCCGGGGCCACGATCCAGATGTCGTCCGACAGGGCGCGGGCGATGCGCTCCAGGCTCTCGAGCCCGGGGGCGTGGATACCGTCGTCGTTGGTGAGGAGGATCCTCACGCCGCGCCCCCGATGTGGGTCACCCCGCCCATATAGGGCACGAGCACGGTCGGGATGGTGATGCGGCCCGTCTCGTCCTGGTAGTTCTCCAGGACGGCCACCAGGGTGCGGCCGACGGCCAGGCCCGAGCCGTTCAGGGTGTGCACGTAGTGCGTGCCCTTCTCGCCGGCCTTCTTCCAGCGGGCGTCCATGCGGCGGGCCTGGAAGTCTCCGCAGTTCGAGCACGAACTGATCTCGCGATAGGTGTTCTGCGAGGGCAGCCAGACTTCCAGGTCGTAGGTCTTCTTCGCGCCGAAGCCCATGTCGCCGGTGCACAGCAGCATGGTGCGGAACGGCAGCTCCAGGGCCTTCAGCACCGCCTCGGCGCACTGGACCATGCGCTCGTGCTCGGCCTCGGACTGGTCGGGCGTGGTGATCGAGACCAGCTCGACCTTCTGGAACTGGTGCTGGCGGATCATGCCGCGGGTGTCGCGGCCGCTGGCGCCGGCTTCGGAGCGGAAGCAATGGGTCAGGGCCGTCAGCCGCAGCGGCAGCTCGGCCTCGTCGGTGATCTGCTCGCGCACGAGGTTGGTCAGCGAGACCTCGGCGGTGGGGATCAGCCAGTGGTCGCCGGTGGTGCGGAACAGGTCCTCGGCGAACTTGGGAAGCTGTCCCGTGCCGAACAGCGCCTCGTCCTTGACCAGGACCGGCGGGCTGATCTCGGCATAGCCGTTCTGCACCGTCTGCAGGTCCAGCATGAACTGGCCCAGGGCGCGCTCCAGCCGGGCGATCTGGTTCTTCAGCACCACGAAGCGCGCGCCGCTCATGCGGGCGGCGGCCTCGAAGTCCATGCCGCCCAGGGCCGCGCCCAGGTCGACGTGGTCCTTGGGGTTGTTCAGGCGGCCGGCCGGCAGCTTGGCGGCGTCGCCCCAGCGGCGGACCTCGACATTGCCCGCCTCGTCCTCGCCCTTGGGGACCTCGGGCGCGGGGATGTTGGGCAGGCTGGCCAGCAGGTCCTTCAGATGACCGCCGACCAGGGCTTCTTCCTCGCCGGCGGCCGCCATGACGCCCTTCAGCGCCTCGACCTCGGCCATCAGGCGCGCGGCCTCGGCCTCGTCCTTCTTGGCCTTGGCCTGGCCGATCAGCTTGGAGCTCTCGTTGCGCTTGGCCTGGGCTTCCTGCAGGGCGGTCTGGGCCGCGCGCAGCTGGGCGTCCAGCTTGACCGCCTCGGCGGCCGCGCCCGACCGGCCCTTCGCCGACCAGACGGCGTCGAAGGCTTCGGGATTGTCGCGGATGGCCTTGATGTCGTGCATCGGAACGCTCGAGGGAGAAGTCGTTAAGAACGGACCTCTCTAAGGCGCGTCGGCGGGGGCGCCAACCTTTTCGGGAGCCGCCGCGCCGCCATCGCCCGGCCATCAACCGACCGTGATCGCGCCGCGCTCATTTTGGGGCTCGACGTCTTCGCCACGTGCAGGCATAGATTCTTCAGGCAAGAACATTCCAAAGTCATTTCTAGGCGCGGCGAGATGTCGCGGCCGAAAATGCATGGATAACGGCGATTAATGCCGTTCCTCCATTGCCTATTAATCCCAGGATGAAAAACAGCGCGCCACTTGAAGCACTCGTGTTTGTTTTCGAAAATCCTGGAGCCTCCCCATGAAGAAGATCGCTATTCTGGCCGCTGTCGCCGCCGTGTCGGCCGTCGCCGTTCCCGCCAGCGCCGCCCAACTGATCCGCATCTCGCTGGTCGACAAGTCGACCGCCCAGATCGACGCCGAAATCCGCGCCGCCGCCCAGGCCGTCTGCACCGACCGCAAGGCCGTCGTCTCGGACGAGTGCGTGACCGGCGCGATCGGCGCCGCCAATCGCCAGCTGGCCGCCATCGCCAAGGCCCGCGCCACCAAGACCGTCGCCCCGCGCCAGGACCTGACCGTCGTCCGCGTCTCGCTGAAGGGCAAGTCGGCCGACCAGATCGACGCCGACATCAAGCTGGCCGCCCAGACCGTCTGCAAGGCGACCAACGGCGTCAGCAGCATGGCCGACTACCGCGCCTGCGTCGGCTACGCCGTCCGCTCGGCCAAGGCCCAGCTGCAGGCCGCGACCGTCGCGAGCCGCCAGGACGCGTAAGCGCCTGAGCCCTTCCCTTTCCCCTTGCGGGAGAGGGTGGCCCCGGCGAAAGCCGGGGTCGGGTGAGGGGTTGAAGAACGACAAAGCCGCGCCCAGTCGAAAGACCGGACGCGGCTTTTGCTTTTGGGAGACGCTGAGGCGAAGCCTAGACCGCGACCACGTCCTTGGTCTGCTCGCGTTCGTCCTTGGCCTTGCGGCGCTCGATCAGCCACACGCACCAGATCGAGATCTCGTAGAGCAGGCACATCGGGATGGCCAAGGTCATCTGGCTGATCGGGTCGGGCGGGGTCAGGATGGCCGCGGCGATGAACACGCCGACGATGGCGTAGCGGCGGCCGTCGCGCAGCAGCTTGCTCGACACGATGCCCGCCATGCCCAGCAGCGAGACCACGACCGGCAGCTGGAAGCACAGGCCGAAGGCCAACAGCAGGGTCGTCACCAGGGTCAGGTAGTCGCTGACCTTGGGCAGCAGCTGGATCGAGATGCCGGCCGTGCTGATCTGCTGGCTCAGCGAGAACCACAGCACGAACGGCAGCATCACGTAATAGACCAGGGCCGCGCCCAGCACGAACATCACCGGCGAGGCGATCAGGAACGGCAGGAAGGCGTGGCGCTCGTTCTTGTAGAGGCCCGGCGCGACGAAGCGGTACAGCTGCCAGGCCAGCACCGGGAAGGTCAGGACCACGGCGCCAAACCCGGCCAGCTTCAGCTTGGTGAAGAAGAACTCCAGGGCGGCGGTGTAGACCAGGCCCAGGGCCTTGGTGTCGGTCGCCGGGATGTCCTTCAGGCCCAGCAGAGCCAGCAGCAGGTCGAACGGGCCGTGATGGCCGCCGGCGTGCTGGGCGGCCAGCAGCTTCTGGGCCACCGTGAACGGCTCGACCAGGAACAGGAAGATGCGGTCGGCGAAGGCGAAGCAGACGCCGAAGCCGATGAACAGCGCGACCACGCAGATGATCAGCCGCATGCGCAGCTCGATCAGGTGATCCATCAGCGGCGCGCGCGAGGCTTCGATCTCGTCTTCCGGATCGTGTCCGATGGCGTTGGTCACGAGGTGATGTCCGAATTGGTGTCGCCGGCCCCAGGGGCTGTCTTGGCCACGCGCTTGCGGGCGGGCTTGGTCGGAGCCGGCACCGACAGGTCGCCCTTGGCCGCTCGCTTGGCGGGCGACTTGGAGACGATCTCGGTCGCCTTGGGCTTGGCGGGCGCGCGGGGCTTGCGGGCGGGCTTGTCGACGATCTCGACCGCCGGCGCCGGGGTTTCGACCGTGGCGGTCAGCGGCTGGTAGGCGTCGTGCGGCGAGACCTTGACCGCGCCGCTGTTGAGGCCGGCGTCGATGTCGGCGAACACCTGGTCGACATTGGCGTCGGCGGCCTGGGCGGCGGCGTCGCGCATCGGGGCGGTGTACTGGCCCTCGCGCATGGCCTGGACCTCGCGGCGCAGCTCGTCGAGCTCCGACTGGCGGGCCATCTCGTCGAAGCTGGCGCGGAATTCGTTGGCCATGCCGCGGATCTTGCCGACGAACTGGCCGAGCTTGCGCAGCAGCACGGGCAAGTCCTTGGGACCGACCACGATCAGGGCGACCGCGGCGATGACCAGGAGTTCCGTTCCGCCGATATCAGGAAGCATGGACGCGCCTTAGAGCGAGCGGCCAGGCCGGGCTCGCGGAGTGAAACGACGGTCGCGCGCGCCCTCCCCTCGGAGACCGCGCCGCAACGAATCTCCTACGACTTGCGCAGGTCTTCCTTCTCGGCGTCGGTGCGCGGCAGCGCGCCGGTGGCCTTGTTGGCGGCGACTTCGTCGGACGGATCGTCCTTCAGGCCGTCCTTGAAGGCTTTGATGCCCTTGGCCGCGTCGCCCATGATGCCGGACAGCTTGCCGCGCCCGCCAAACAGCAGGGCCACGACCGCGATCACGATCACCCAGTGGATCCAGCTCATGCTACCCATGACGACGATGCTCCTTGCGACAGCGCGCCCATTAGCCGCTGCGGCGTGTCGTTACAATATCTCTGACAATATAGGCGGTCGCGAGGCGGTGGGCAAAGCGTCGCCGGACGATAAGCCGCCGCCCGCGACGATGTGCGCAAACCCTACCGCCCTTCCAGGTCTCCCAGGAAATCCTGAGCGAATTCCGGGGCCTCGTCGCCGTCCTCCAGCGGGTCCTCGTCCTCGCCCGCGCGCAGGCCCATCGGGTCGGGCACGGAGAAGCCCGGCGGCAGGTCCAGGGCCAGCAGGCCGGCGGCCCGCATCTCGGCGATTCCCGGCAGGTCGCCCAGGGTCGCCAGGCCGTAGTGCTCGAGGAAGGCGTCGGTGGTGCCGAAGGTCACAGGGCGGCCCGGCGTGCGGCGACGGCCGCGCATCTTGACCAGGCCCAGCTCCAGCAGGACGTCCAGCGTGCCCCGGCTGGCCTGGACGCCGCGCACCGCCTCGATCTCGGCCCGGGTGACCGGCTGGTGGTAGGCGATGATGGCCAGGGTCTCCTGGGCGGCCTTGGACAGGCGGCGCGGCTCCTCGCGCTCCTCGGTCATCAGGAACGACAGGTCGGTCGCCGTCTGGAACCGCCAGCGGCCGGCCACCTGGACCAGTTCGATGCCCCGTCCGGCGTAGCGCGCCTCCAGGTCGGCCAGGCCCATAGCGATGTCGGCCCCCTCGGGCAGGCGCTTGGCCAGGTCCTCGGCGCTCAGCGGCTCGGCCGCCGCGAACAGCAGGGCCTCGATGCAGCGTTCGGTGAACAGCGGGTCTTGGGTCGTCAAGCGATCGGCTCCAGCGGCTCGGCCCGCGTGCGCAGGTAGATGTCCGAGAAGTGCTCCATCTGCCGCGCCTCCAGGATGCCCTCCTTCACCAGCTCCAGGCTGGCCGACAGGGTCGAGGCCAGGTAGCTGGCGGGACTGGGCCCTTCGGGGTCCTCTTCCCAGCGGTCGACCGGCGCCACGCCCGACAGGGTGGTCCAGTCCTTCATCTCCGGCAGCAGATCGCGCAGGCGGTCGCGGGCGTCCTCCAGCGGATAGGCCTGGGGCGGACGCGGGGCGTAGTGACGGCCGTGCTCGCGCTTGCGCTGGGTGATGTAGGCGGTCATCAGCGCGTAGAGGTCGCCCTCGAAGCGGGTCGAGGAGACGATCTTCACCGCCTCGGGATCGCCGCGCATGAAGACGTCGCGCTGGAGGATCGGACGCTCCTTCAGGGCCTCGACGGCCTTGCGCATCACGTCCAGCTTGGCCAGGCGGAAGGCCAGCTGGGCGGCCATCTCCTCGGCCGGCGGTTCCTCGGCCTTGGGGCGCTCGGGCTTGGGCAGCAGCAGGCGCGACTTGAGGTAGGCCAGCCAGGCGGCCATCACCAGATAGTCGGCGGCCAGAGAGAAGCGCACGCGGCGGGCCTGCTGCACGAAGGCCAGGTACTGCTCGGCCAGGCGGGTGATCGACAGCTGCAGCAGGTCGACCTTCTGGCTGCGCGCCAGGGCCAGCAGCACGTGCAGCGGGCCTTCGTAGCCGTCGATGTCGATGACCAGCGCGGCGCCGTCCTCGGCCGCCTCGTTGGCCGCTTCGAAGTCGAGCGTGGGCTGGAAGCCCGTGCTCACGCAAAGCGTCCGTCGAAAGCCGCATCGAAGCGGGCGCGGGCCTCGGCGACGTCGAAGGGCTCGGGAACCTTGACCAGGCGGCCCATGACGGCCTGGACGCGGCGCCTGGCCTCGCGCGACAGCTTGCCGACGCCCGACATCACGGCCTTCATCTCGGCCATGTCGCCGTTGCAGTGCAGAACCACGTCGCAGCCGGCCGACAGGCTGTCCTTGGCGCGCTGCTTGAAGTCGCCCGACAGCGCCTTCATCGACAGGTCGTCGCTCATCAGAAGTCCGTCGAAGCCGATGGATTCGCGGATGATCTTCTTGATCGCCTTACGCGACGTCGTGGCCGGGCGGTTGCGGTCGATGGCCGTGTAGACGACGTGGGCGGTCATCGCCATCGGCATGTCCGACAGCACGCGGAACGGCGCGAAGTCGCGGGCGTCCAGCTCGGCCAGCTTGGCCTTCACCACCGGCAGTTCCAGGTGGCTGTCGGCCATGGCGCGGCCGTGGCCGGGGATGTGCTTGATGATCGGCAGGACGCCGCCGGCCAGCAGGCCCTCGGCCGCCGCGCGGCCCAGGGTGGCCACCTGCTCGGGCGTATCGCCGTAGGCGCGGTCGCCGATGATCTCGTGGCCCTGCGGATCGGGCACGTCCAGCACCGGCACGCAGTCGACATTGATCCCCAGCGACAGCAGGTCGTGGGCGATCAGGCGGGCGCCCAGGCGGGTGATCTCGCGAGCCACAAGCGGATCGTTGGCGACCAGTTCGCCATAGGCGCGGCCGGGCGGGTACTTCTTCCAGTGCGGCTCGCCCAGGCGGGCGACGCGGCCGCCTTCCTGGTCGATCAGGATGGGCGCGTCGGGACGCCCCACCGTCTCGCGCAACGCCGCCGTCAGGGCCCGGACCTGGTTCGGGTCGGCGATGTTGCGCTTGAACAGGATGAAGCCCCACGGCTTCACGTCCCGGAAGAACGCGCCCTCTTCCGCCGTCAGGGTGGTCCCGGCGCAGCCGAGGATGGCGGCGGAGATGCTGGCCATGCGCCCTGCCCTCTTACTTCACGAAGCAGGATTTGCCGGCGGCGGTCAGGGCGTCGCAGAAGGCCTTGGCCTCGGCGCGGCTGGCGAAACCGGTGACGGCGGTGCGGTAGAGGGTGGTGCCGTTCTTGTCGATCGCCTCGACCCGCTTGCCCTTGCCCGCGGCCATGCCCGGCGCGATGCGGGCGGCGTCGGACCAGGCCTTGTCGGCCAGGGCGGTCGAGGACAGGGCGCCGATCTGCACGCTGGCCGGGCCGCCGGCCGAGGCGGCGGGGGCCGGGGCGGCGGCGGCGGGCTTGGTCGCGGCGGGCGCCGTCGCGCGCGGCGATACGGCGGCGGTGGCCAAGCCCTCGATGCTGGGGGCGGGTCTGGCGGCCGGCTTCGCGGCGGGCGCGGCCGAGACCGGCGCGGCAGGAGCCGGCTTGGCCGGCTGCAGGGCGGCGCTCTGGACCGGCGCGCTGGGCGGCGGCGGGGTGGGACGGGCCATCGGCGCTTCCGGCTGGGCCGCGAAGGTCGGCGAGGCCTCGGGGGTCTCGTTCTTGTAGATTTGCAGGCCGGCGGCCGGGTCGGTCGGCTGGGCGGCGCCGGCCGGCGGGGCGGCCTTCACCTGGGCGACGGGCTCGCCCACGGTGCGCGGCGGCTCGTTGGGGCCGCGCACGCCGCCGCGATAGATCAGCATGACCGCGACCACCAGCGTCGCCAGCACCACGGCGCTGATGATCAGGGTCATGGGCAGGGGCCGCGAGCCGCGAACGGGTTGACGCGCATCGAACGAAAGCGGCGCATCGGTGGGCGGCGTATAGGCGCCGCGGTGGGGATCGGACATTCGCGTCGAGGCTCCAGACTTCCAGGCGCACGGATCGCTCACAGCGAATCGGACGCGCGCCGACCTAGTTTATCGAAGCCCGAGCCTACCCAGAACCGCCCGTGAACGTTGGTCTAGTTCCAGACGTCCAGCTGGAACAATTTCCGATGCTCCTCGATGGCGAAGCGGTCGGTCATGCCGGCGATGTAGTCGCAGACCACGCGGGCGCGGCCGGCCTCGTCGCGGTTCTGCGACCGGGCGAACCATTCCGACGGCAGGACGTCGGGCTCGGCCAAGAAGAGGTTGAACATCTCGGCCAGAATGCGGCGGGCCTGGCTGCGCGTCCTATTGACGCGCCAGTGGCGGTACATCCGGGTGTGCAGGAATTGGCGCAGCCGGGCCAGGTCCTCGGCCATGTCGACCGAGAAGGCGACCAGGGCGTGGTCCAGGGCGCGGACGTCCTCGGCCGACTGCACGCCGGTGGCCGCGGCCCGTTGCAGGGTCTCGCCCATCACGTCGTCGACCATGGCCCCGATCATCCGGCGCACGGCCTCCAGGCGGGTCAGGCGCAGGTCCAGGTCCGGGCGCTCGCTGCGCACGGCCGCCAGGATCGGGCCGATCAGCGGCACGTCCATCAGCTCGTCCAGGGTGAACAGCCCCGCCTCGACCCCGTCGTCGATGTCGTGGTTGTTGTAGGCGATGTCGTCGGCCAGGGCCGCGACCTGGGCCTCGGCCGAAGCCCAGGTGTTCAGGCCCAGCTTGTATTCGCTGTCGTACTTGGAGATCGCCTTCCAGGACGGCTTGCCCAGCTTCTCGGTCACCGGACCGTTGTGCTTGATGATCCCTTCCAGGGTCTCCCAGGTCAGGTTCAGGCCGTTGAAGTCCGGATAGCGGCGCTCCAGCTCGGTGACGACGCGGAACGTCTGCACGTTATGGTCGAAGCCGCCGAAGTTCTTCATGCAGGCCTGCAGCTCGTCCTCGCCGGCGTGGCCGAACGGCGGGTGGCCGATGTCGTGGCCCAGGGCGATGGTCTCGGCCAGGTCGCTGTCCAGCCCCAAGGCGGTCGCCAGCGAGCGCGCGACCTGCGCCACTTCCAGCGAATGGGTCAGGCGGGTGCGGAAGTTGTCGCCTTCGTGGGCGACGAACACCTGGGTCTTCTCCTTCAGGCGGCGGAAGGCCGAGGTGTGGATGATGCGGTCGCGGTCGCGGGCGAAAGGCGTGCGGGTGCGGCTCTCGTCCTCCTGGAAGCGCCGCCCCCGGGACTTGGCCGGATCCTCGGCATAGGGAGCGCGCTGAACGAAGAAGGGAGACGACATGGAAGGCCTTTGCTGATCGCCCTCTTTCCCTGGGGCGCGCAGGCCCTCATATAGGCGAAGTATGGATTTTCCACAGCCATGACCGACACAGCCGTAACGCTTTCTTCCAACGCCGCCCGCCGGCTCCACTCGATCTCGGAGGCCGAAGGCCATCCGGTGATGCTGCGCGTCGCCGTCGACGGCGGCGGCTGCTCGGGCTTCCAGTACCGGTTCGACCTGGTCGAGGCGGCCGAGCCCGACGATCTGAGGGTGGAACGCGACGGGGCCGCGGCCCTGGTCGACGTCATCTCCCTGGCCCTGCTGAAGGGCTCGGAGATCGACTTCGTCGACGAGCTGGCGGGGGCGGAGTTCCGGGTGCGCAACCCCAACGCCAAGTCCAGCTGCGGCTGCGGCGTCAGCTTCTCGATCTGAGAGAACACTCAATCCAGGCGGTTGCGTCGCGCGATTTTCGGTCGTATAGGTTTAGAACAAATGGCGAACTGGCGGAGGTCAGAAAGCGATGGCCGCTCCGAAGAGTCCATTGGGTTCGACGCGCTCCGGAAGCAAGGCCAGCCCCATGACGCGCGAAGAGATCAGCGCCAGATTTGAAGCCGTGGAAGCGCGCGGCGAGACCCGGTTCGTCGAACTCGGCGGCAAACTCGACTACCTGACCGACATCCTGATCGGCGATCACGGGATTTTCGCACAGATGAAATCCCTGAAGGCCGACAGTCTCGCGCAAGCCAACGCGTTGAAGGCCGAAATGAATTCGCTGAGGGCCGAGAGCCGGGCCGACAATCGGGCGACGCGCTGGACCATCGCCATCACCCTGATCACATCCATCATGGCGGCGTCCGCTCTGATCCTGAGCGTCCAGGCCAATCTTCTGTCGGCTTTCCAGGCCGGCCAGACCGCCGCCTCTTCGGCGCACGCGCCGCGCTAGCGCCTTATCCCGGCACCAGCTGCAGCACCGTCAGCGCCGCCGCGCCCCAGGCCACCGGCGCGGCCATGGCGGCCCAGGCGATGGGCTCGCGGCCGCGCCGCCACTGGATCCAGGCCAGCAGCGGGGCCAGCAGGCAGACCACCCAGAACCCCGCGCAGAGCACGAAACCCAACCAGGCTACCGGATTGTACAGCGAGCCCGGGGCGTCGAAGACCAGCGGCGTGAAGATCGCGGCGATCCCGCCCGGCACGGCCATCAGGCCACAGGTCAGCGTCGCCAGGACCAGCAGCCAGCGCCGGTTCCGTCTTGAAATCTGGAACCCCGACTTGAGCGCGTTCCCCATGCGCCCTAGCCTCCCGCCGCCGACTGGAGCCGTCAATGCGCATCGCCACCTGGAACGTCAATTCCGTCAACGCCCGCCTGGAAAACGTCCTGGCCTGGTTCGAATCGGCCTCGCCCGACGTGGCCGTGCTCCAGGAGATCAAATGCCTGGACGAGAAGTTCCCGACCGAGGCCTTCGAGCGCCTGGGCTACAACGTCGCCGTCCACGGCCAGAAGACCTACAACGGCGTGGCCATGCTCTCGAAGCACCCGATGGAGGACGTGCGCAAGGGCCTGCCCTTCCTGCATGACGACGAGGTCGACGAGCAGTCGCGCTACATCGAGGCGGTGATCGGCGCCCCCACGCCCTTCCGGATGGTCGGCATCTACCTGCCCAACGGCAATCCGATCGGCACCGAGAAGTTCGCCTACAAGCTGGCCTGGATGAAGCGGCTGCACGCCCACGCCCAGGGCCTGCTCAAGCTGGAGGAGCCGCTGGTCATCGCCGGCGACTACAACGTCATCCCCGAGGCCGAGGACGTGGCCAATCCCGAGGCCTGGCTGGGCGACGCCCTGTTCCAGCCCGAGAGCCGGGGCGCCTTCCGGGCCCTGAAGAACCTGGGCTTCACCGACGCCTACATGCAGGCCGACGGCGCGCCGGGCGGCTACACCTTCTGGGACTACCAGGCCGGCGCCTGGCCCCGGAACCTGGGCATCCGCATCGACCACCTGCTGCTGTCGCCCCAGGCGGCCGACAAGCTGGCCGGCGTCGTCATCCACCGCGACGAGCGCGACAAGGAAAAGCCGTCGGATCACGTTCCCGTGGTCGCCGAGCTGGCCCTCTGAAACATCAACTGTTCGGAAACCCGGACTCTCGCTAGCCTGATCCCATGAGCGAACTCTGGCGTCTTTTGCTGCTCGTGACCCTGTCGGCGTCCGCGGTGACCTTCGTGGGCAGCGCCGCCATCTGGTTCATGGACGAGGAGCGCCGGATCCGCCGCGCCCTGCGCCACGTGCTCAAGGGCGCGCCCGAGACCGTGATCGTCGCCAAGGGCCGCGGCCGGGGCGCGGGCTTCAACTTCACCACCAACCAGGCCGCCGTGGCGTGGGACAGCGGCGCCTGGTGCCTGATCTACCGCATCGACGAGCTGATGGGGGCCGAGCTGTCGGTGGACGGCCAGGTGATCGGCCGCGTCTTCCGGGGCGAGCCGCGCCGGGCCATCGACCAGATCGTCCAGCAAGCCGCCCAGGTGACCCTGAAGCTGATCTTCGACGATCCGCGCCACCCCGACTTCGAGCTGGACCTGTGGCTGGAGGGCGACCAGCAGCGCCGCGAGAGCCGCTCGCCGGCCGACGCCATCCAGGAGGCCAACCGCTGGCTGCTGCGCGCCGACGCCATCGTCCGCCGCCCCCTGGCCCCGAAGGCCAAGGCCGCCCAGGCTCCGGAGACGTCCGAGCCGGCCATCAAGACCCGCCCGCCGGCCGTCGAGCCCGAGCCAGCGCCCAAGCCCTATACGCCGGCTCTCGAGGCGGTCACCGCCGCCGCGCCGGCGCGTCCGGCGGCTACGGCCCCGCTGTTCGACGAGATCGACACCACCGCCGACCCGACGGACGCGCCGTGGGACGATGATCTGGACGACGATCCGCCGCCGATCCCGGAAAAGGCCTACAAGCCGGTCTCCAAGGCCGCGCGTCCGCCCAGGGGCGACCAGGACGAGCTGCCGTTCGACCTGGACGACTGATCCCGTTTGACTCCTCGCGCGTTTGACCGCCCAAATGCCTTGTCAGCTTGCCAGTTGGCCTTTGGGGAGTCCTTGATGCGTCTGGTTCTCGCTTCCGCCCTCGCCCTCTGCTGCGCCGCGCCGGCCCTGGCCGAGACGCGGCCGCTGGCCCTCACGCCCGCCGACACCGATCGCGACGGCGTGGTCAGCACCCAGGAGGCCGCCGCCTGGCTGGACCGGGATCGCGGGGTGATCGTGCCGGTCCGACTGAGCGCCTCGGCCCGCGCCGCCGCGGCGGTGGAGCAGCGCCGGACGATGTTCGACCAGGGCCTGCTGCGCCCCAACGACTTCCGCGCCCCGGCCCCCGAGGACCGCCCGCCGGAAGACCTGTTCTACAAGGACTTCAAGAAGATCAAGAAATAGGGGCCGAAAGGAAAAGGGGCCCGGCGATCCGCCCGGCCCCTTTCTTTCAGATGTCCGCGTAGACGTGGGTCTCTTTCGCCGCGCCCGGATGGGTGGTGGCCCCCAGATAGGCCGGCCCCACCAGCTGGGCGAACTTCCAGATCGCGCCGCTGTTGTAGTCGTGGCCGCGCGGCTTCCAGGCGGCCTTGCGGCGCGCCAGTTCCTCGGCCTCGACCTCCAGATCGATCGTGCCCTTGGTGGCGTCGATGCTGATGATGTCGCCGTCCTGGACCAGGGCGATCGGACCGCCCACGGCGGCTTCCGGTCCCACGTGGCCGATGCACAGGCCGCGCGTGGCGCCCGAGAAGCGGCCGTCGGTGATCAGGGCGATGTTCTCCACGCCCTGGCCGTAGATGGCGGCCGTGGTCGACAGCATCTCGCGCATGCCCGGCCCGCCCTTGGGACCTTCGTAGCGGATGACCAGGACGTCGCCTTCCTTGTAGTCGCGGTTCGACACCGCCTCGAAGCAGGCCGCCTCGCCGTCGAACACCCGGGCCGGGCCGCGGTGCACCTGGTGCTTGAGGCCGGCCACCTTGACGATGCCGCCCTCGGGGGCCAGCGAGCCCCACAGGCCCACCACGCCGCCGGTCGGCGACAGCGGGTTTGTGGCCGGACGGATCACGTCCTGGTCGTCGCGCCAGACCACGTCGGCCAGGTTCTCGGCCAGGGTCTTGCCGGTCACCGTCATGACGTCGCCGTGCAGCAGGCCGGCGTCCAGCAGGGTGCGTAGCAGCATCGGCACGCCGCCGGCCTCGCCCATGTCCTTGGCCACGTAGCGGCCGCCGGGCTTGAGGTCGGCGACATAGGGCGTGCGGGCGGCGATCTCGGCCACGTCCTTCAGAGTGAACTCGATGCCGCACTCGTGGGCCATGGCCGGAAGGTGCAGGGCGCCGTTGGTCGAACCGCCGGTGGCGGCGACGACGACGGCGGCGTTCTCGAACGCCTTGCGGGTGCAGATGTCGCGCGGGCGGATGTTCTGCTCGATCAGCCGCATCACCGCCTCGCCCGAGGCCACGGCGTACTGGTCGCGGTCCAGGTACGGGGCCGGCAGGGCCGAGGACAGCGGCAGGGCCAGGCCGATGGCTTCCGACACGCAAGCCATGGTGTTGGCGGTGAACTGGCCGCCGCAGGCGCCGTCCGACGGACAGGCGTGCTTCTCCAATTCGCACAGGGTCTTCTCGTCCATGGTGCCGGCCGCGTGGGCCCCGACGCCCTCGAACACGTCCATCACGGTGATGTCCTTGCCCTGGAAGCGGCCGGGCAGGATCGAACCGCCGTACAGGAACACGCTGGGCACGTTGAGGCGCAGCATGGCCATCATCATGCCCGGCAGGCTCTTGTCGCAGCCGGCCACGCCGACCAGGGCGTCATAGCCGTGGCCGCGCATGGTCAGCTCGACGGAGTCGGCGATCACGTCGCGGCTGACCAGGGACGAGCGCATGCCCTCGTGGCCCATGGCGATGCCGTCGGTGACGGTGATGGTGCAGAACTCGCGCGGGGTGCCGCCGGCCGCCTTGACGCCCTTGGCCACGGCGTTGGCCTGGCGCATCAGGGCGGTGTTGCACGGCGCGGCCTCGTTCCAGCACGAGGCCACCCCTACGAACGGCTGGGCGATCTCGCGCGTGCCAAGACCCATGGCGTAGTAATACGAGCGGTGCGGCGCGCGGGCCGGCCCTTCGGTTACATGCCGGCTCGGGAGTTGCGACTTGTCCCAGGTGCCGTCGGGTTTCTTGGTCATGATGGTACGCCTTCCAAAGAGTGCGCCGTGGTTAGCTCAGCTGACGGCGCGACGGAAGGGTTCGACGCCGAGTTTTTGCCGGAAACCGGCCGCCCCGCGCTCGTTTCATTGCGAACGGTTCGCGTAAGCCCGGCCGCCGCGCATGAACAGACCCCTCCCCGCCCTTTTGCCGTTGGGCTGTACGACGCGGCGGGAATAATGGTACCGCTCCCAACAACACCGCCCCGACGACGAGGGCGGGCCACCGCCAGGAAGGGACCGACCGCCATGACGACGACCGCCACCAGGACCGGCCTGCGCGCCGCGATCGCCGCCTCGGCCCTGGCCGTGCTGCTGGCGGGTTCCGCCACGGCTCAGGAGAAGCCGGCCGTCCGCCATATCGCCATCGACGCCCAGGCGCCGACCACGCCGCGCGACCGGTTCTACGACCTGTCGGTCGGCTCGGACTATCCCGGCACCCTGCTGCGCGAAGACAGCCTGGCCCAGCTGAAGACGGCCCGCGACGAGCTGGGTTTCCGCTATGTCCGCTTCCACGGCATCTTCCACGACGTGCTGGGGACCTATCGCGTGGTCGACGGCCAGCCGGTCTACGACTGGACCAAGATCAACCAGCTGTACGACCGCCTGCTGGGCATGGGGATCAAGCCCTTCGTCGAGCTGGGCTTCACCCCCCTGGCCATGAAGTCGTCCGACAACCAGATCTTCTGGTGGAAGGGCAACACCTCCCACCCCGATCCCAAGCAGTGGGCCGGCCTGGTCGACGCGTTCGTGCGCCATATCCAGCAGCGCTACGGCCAGGCCGAGGTGCGGTCCTGGTATTTCGAGGTCTGGAACGAGCCCAATCTCGACGGCTTCTGGGAGAAGGCCGACCAGAAGGCCTATTTCGAGCTCTATGACCTGACCGCCCGCACCATCAAGGCGATCGATCCGGCGCTGCGGGTCGGCGGCCCCTCGACGGCCGGCGCGGCTTGGACGCCGGAGTTCCTGAGCCACGTCCAGGCCTCGGGCGCGCCGGTCGACTTCATCACCACCCACACCTACGGCGTGGACGGCGGCTTCCTGGACGAGAACGGCAAGAGCGACACCAAGCTGTCGCCCTCGCAGGACGCCATCGTCGGCGACATCCGCCGGGTGCGCCGTGAGATCGAGGCCTCGTTCAAGCCCGGCCTGCCGCTGTACTTCACCGAGTGGAGCACCAGCTACACGCCGCGCGACCCGGTGCACGACTCCTATGTCAGCGCGCCCTACATCCTCTCCAAGCTCAAGGGCAGCGAGGGCCAGCTGCAGGGCATGAGCTACTGGACCTACAGCGACCTGTTCGAAGAGCCCGGCCCGCCCACCGCGCCGTTCGAGGGCGGCTTCGGCCTGATGAACCCGCAGGGAATCCGCAAGCCGGCCTGGTTCGCCTACAAGTACCTGAACCAGCTGGGCGACAAGGCCGTGAAGGTCGCCGACACCCAGACCTGGGCCACCGCCGACGCCGGCGGCGTCCAGGCCCTGGTCTGGGATTTCCGCCAGCCGGTCCAGACGGTCAGCAACCGCCCCTACTACACCAAGGTCCAGCCCACCGTGGACGTCGAGCCGGTCAGCCTGGACCTCAAGGGCCTCAAGCCCGGCCGCTACGACGTCCAGATCTTCCGCACCGGCTTCAAGACCAACGACGCCTACACCGCCTATCTGGAACTGGGCTCGCCCAAGACCCTGACCGACCAGCAGGTGCGCGACCTGAACGCCCTGACGACGGACAAGCCCGAGACCCGGACCCTGACCATCGGCAAGATCGGCGCGGCCAGCGTGGCGGTGCCGATGCGGGCCAACGACGTGGTGCTGGTGAAGGTGGCGCCGAGGTAGCGCGGCGCTTCTCAAAAGGTTGTCATCCCGGAAGCCTCGCAGAGGCTGTCCGGGACCCAGAGGACTGGGCTGAGGTCTTGCGGTTCACCTGGGTCCCGGACAAGCGCTCCGCGCTTTCCGGGATGACAACGGTGGGGGATGATGGCCGGGCTAGGCGCTAGCCGCCAGCCGCCTGCTCCACGGCCAGGCCCAGGTCCAGCGCCCGCGCGGCTTCCTCGCCGGTCACCACCGGACGCGGGGCCTCGCCGCGCACGGCCTTCAGGAATCCGGCGACGCTCTGGCCCAGGGGATCCTTGCCCGCCGGGGTGTCGTTGAAGTTCTCGATCAGCGGGAACGGGGTGGTGTTGCGGAAGGTGCGGGCCAGGAAGTCGATCTCGACCTCGCCGGAGGGGTAGACCACCTTCATGGTCCGCTCGCGGGCCTCGGCCACGCGCGAGCTGTCGAACACTGCGGTGAAGCCGTTGTCGAAGGTGGCCTCGGCCTTGACCCAGTCTAGTGAAGGATTGGCCAGCGAGGTCGAGCGGGTGATCGCCCCCTCGCCTTCCACCGCCACTGGCTCGCCGTCGCACAGCGCCAGGGCTAGGTCGATGTCGTGGATCATCAGGTCCAGCACCACCGAGACGTCGAGGTTGCGGTCCGAGGGCGTGCCCCGGCGCACGGCTTCCAGGCGCAGCGGCTGCTCGGGAATGTCCAGCAGGCCCATGGCCTGGAACACCACCCGTTCCTGGTGGCCGCAGGCCAGCGGCACGCCGGCCTTGGCGGCGGCGGCGACCAGGGCGTCGGCGTCGTCCGGCGTCACGGCCAGGGGCTTTTCGGAATAGACCGGCTTGCCGGCCTTCAGCGCCGCCAGGCCCGCCTTGGCGTGATGCACGGCGGGGGTGGCGACGGTGACCACGTCGACCGCGGCCAGGAAGGCGGCCTGGTCGTCGAAGGCCTGGGCCCCCAAGGGCTCGGCCAGGGCCTTGGCCCGTTCCAGGTCGATGTCGAACACCGCGACCAGCGCGACGCCGTCCAGCTCGACATACTTCTTGGCGTGATAGCCGCCGAACACCCCGGCGCCGACGACGCCCGCTTTCAGAACATCCTGGGTCATGGCCGCTGTCTATCGTGTTCGCTTTCCTGCGGGAAGCACTGGAGCCTCGGCGAAGACCGGTCTAAACGTTCGTTTAAACAACGCACCCCGATGAGCGGGGTTGGGAGGCAAGGCCATGGTCACGTCGCGCGAAATCCGTCTGAAGAGCCGCCCCGTCGGCGTCCCGGCCCACGAGAACTTCGAACTGGCCAGCGTCGAGGTCGGCGCGCCGGGCGACGGCGAGATCCAGGTCAGGAACCTGTGGATGTCGGTCGACCCGTACATGCGCGGCCGCATGACCGACCGGAAGAGCTACGTGGCGCCGTTCGAGCTGGGCAAGGCGCTGCAGGGCGGCGCGATCGGCGAGGTCACCGCCTCGAACGACCCGGACTACAAGGTGGGCGACATCGTCTCGACGATGTTCGGCTGGCGCGAGGTCTTCAACGTCTCGCCCAAGGCCCTGGCCGCCGGCGGCATGGGCGCGGTGACCAAGATCGACACCCACGGCCTGCCGCCCCAGACCTTCCTGGGCGTGGCCGGCATGCCGGGCCTGACCGCCTATGTCGGCCTGCTGCGGATCGCGGCCCTGAAGGAGGGCGACGTGGTGTTCGTCTCGGCCGCCGCCGGCGCGGTGGGCTCGGTGGTCTGTCAGATCGCCAAGCTGAAGGGCCACACCGTGATCGGCTCGGCCGGCGGACCGGAGAAGGTGGCCTTCCTCAAGAGCATCGGCGTCGACCACGTGATCGACTACAAGGCCACGCCCGACGTGGTGGCCGAGCTGGAGAAGGTCGCGCCCAAGGGGATCGACGTCTATTTCGAGAACGTCGGCGGCGTGCACCTGGAAGCCGCCCTCAACTCGGCCCGCACCTTCGCCCGCTTCGCCGTGTGCGGGATGATCTCGCAGTACAACGAGACCGGAAAGCCGACCGGCCCGTGGAACGTCGCCCAGATCGTCGGCAAGAGCCTGCGGCTGGAAGGCTTCATCGTCTCCAACCACTACGACCTGGCGCCGCAGTTCATCGCCGACATGTCCGGCTGGATTTCGTCGGGCAAGATCAAGTGGAACGAGACGGTCGAGCAAGGCGTCGAGCGCGCGCCGGACGCCTTCATCAAGCTATTCACCGGCGAGAACCTGGGGAAGATGCTGGTGAAGCTGGGGTAGCGTCAAAGCGGGGCGTGGGATCACACCCACTTGCCCCCACCTGACGGCTTCGCCGTCTGTCCGCCCCCATAGGGGGCGGAGCCTTCGCGCCGGAGCGCTCTTCCCCCTTTGGGGGAAGACGACCGCGAAGCGGTCCGTAGGGGGCAAGTGTTCGCCGCCACAACCTCGACTGAGTCGCCCTTCCCGCCCCTTGCGCCGCGCCAAAACGCCCCCCATTTGCGCACCTCGCCGGTGACGCCCCCTAGCCCGTGTCGCCGCTATCCCAAGCGAGAAGCCACTTTGCGCGGCGCCCCTGTGTTAAAGCGGCGCAGCCACGCGGCAGCCTCTTCCAATGCTGCCGCGTTTCCATATCTAATCCATGTAAGGCGGGTGGTTCGGCCCGCCGGGAGAGAGCGGTCAATGGCCGAGCGAAAGCAAGGCGGACAAAACAACGGCGCGGGCTCTTCGGTCATCACGGAAGTGAAGCCGAAGACACAAAAGCCTTCGCTTTATCGCGTACTGATCTTGAACGACGACTACACTCCGATGGAGTTCGTCGTTTACGTACTTGAACGTTTCTTCAACAAGTCGCGCGAAGATGCGACCCGGATCATGCTGCACGTTCATCAGCATGGCGTCGGCGTTTGCGGCGTTTTCACCTACGAAGTTGCCGAGACCAAGGTCGCGCAAGTGATCGACTCGGCGCGCAGGCATCAGCACCCCCTGCAGTGCACCATGGAAAAGGATTGAGGAGCCCCCCTTGCCCTCTTTTTCGCGCCCACTTGAAGAATCCCTGCATCGCGCCGTCGCTTACGCCAATCAGCGCAAGCACGAATACGCCACGCTTGAACACCTGCTGCTGTCGCTGACCGACGATGACGACGCGGCCGGCGTCATGCGCGCCTGCGACGTGGACCTCAACGCTCTCAAGAAGAGCCTCGTGAACTATCTCGACGTCGAACTGGCCTCGCTGGTCGTCGACGACGAGGACGACGCCAAGCCCACGGCGGGCTTCCAGCGCGTGATCCAGCGCGCGGTGATCCACGTCCAATCCTCGGGTCGCGAGGAAGTGACCGGCGCCAACGTGCTGGTCGCCATCTTCTCCGAACGCGAGAGCCACGCCGCCTACTTCCTGCAAGAGCAGGACATGACCCGCTACGACGCGGTCAACTTCATCGCCCACGGCATCGCCAAGAAGGCGGGTGCGTCCGAGCCGAAGACGGCCAAGGGCGCGGCGGTCGAGGAAGACGTCGAGAAGCCCAACGCCAAGACCGGCGGCGAGGCGCTCGAGGCCTACTGCGTCGACCTCAACGAGAAGGCCCGCCAGGGCAAGGTCGACCCGCTGATCGGCCGCGCGAACGAAGTGGAACGCGCGATCCAGATCCTGTGCCGTCGCACCAAGAACAACCCGCTGCTGGTGGGCGAGCCCGGCGTCGGCAAGACCGCCATCGCCGAAGGCCTGGCCCGCAAAATCATCACCCACCAGGTCCCCGAAGTCCTGGCGGAAGCCACCATCTACTCGCTCGACATGGGCGCGCTGCTGGCCGGCACCCGCTATCGCGGCGACTTCGAGGAACGCGTCAAGCAGGTGGTCAAGGAACTGGAGAACCACCCGAACGCGGTGCTGTTCATCGACGAGATCCACACGGTGATCGGCGCCGGCGCCACCTCGGGCGGGGCCATGGACGCCTCCAACCTGCTGAAGCCGGCCCTGGCCTCGGGCACCCTGCGGTGCATGGGCTCGACCACCTACAAGGAGTTCCGTCAGCACTTCGAGAAGGATCGGGCCCTGGTCCGTCGCTTCCAGAAGATCGACGTCAACGAGCCGACGGTGGAAGACACCATCAAGATCCTCAAGGGGCTGAAGAGCTACTACGAGGACTTCCACAAGCTGAAGTACACCAACGACGCCCTGAAGGTGGCCGTTGAGCTGTCGGCCAAGTACATCACCGACCGCAAGCTGCCCGACAAGGCGATCGACGTGATCGACGAGGCGGGCGCGGGCCAGATGCTGCTGCCGGAAAGCCGTCGCAAGAAGATGATCGGCGTCAAGGAGATCGAGGCCGTGGTGGCCAAGATCGCCCGCATCCCGCCGAAGTCGGTCAGCAAGTCGGACACCGAGGCCCTCAAGGAACTCGAGACCGACCTGAAGCGCGCCGTGTTCGGCCAGGACGAAGCCCTGCTGCAGCTGTCCTCGGCGATGAAGCTGGCGCGTGCGGGCCTGCGCGATCCGAACAAGCCGATCGGCTGCTACCTGTTCAGCGGCCCGACCGGCGTCGGCAAGACCGAGGCCGCCAAGCAGCTGGCCTTGACGCTCGGCATCGAGATGATCCGCTTCGACATGTCGGAGTACATGGAGCGCCATACCGTGAGCCGCCTGATCGGCGCCCCTCCCGGCTATGTCGGCTACGACCAGGGCGGCCAGCTGACCGACGCCGTCGATCAGCATCCGCACGCGGTCGTCCTGCTCGACGAGATCGAGAAGGCCCACAGCGACATCTACAACATCCTGCTGCAGGTCATGGACCACGGCACCCTGACCGACTCCAACGGCAAGAAGGTCGACTTCCGCAACGTGGTCCTGATCATGACCACCAACGCGGGCGCCTCCGACGCCCAGCGGCAGTCGATCGGTTTCGGCCGTTCCAAGGTCGAAGGCGAGGAAGAGGCCGCCCTCAAGCGCCTGTTCACGCCGGAGTTCCGCAACCGCCTGGACGCGACGGTGGCCTTCAAGCCGCTGACGCCGGAGATCATCCGTCAGGTCGTGCAGAAGTTCGTCATGCAGCTGGAGGCCCAACTGGCCGACCGCAACATCACGATCGAACTGTCCGACGACGCCGCCGACTGGCTGGCCAAGAACGGCTTCGACGAGCTCTACGGCGCCCGTCCGCTGGCCCGGGTCATCCAGGAGCACATCAAGAAGCCGCTGGCCGACGACATCCTGTTCGGCCGCCTGATCCGCGGGGGCCACGTCAAGGTGGTGCTCGAGAACGGCAAGATCGGCTTCGAGATCGAAAGCGCCTCGGAAGGCAAGTCCGGCAAGTCGCCCTCCGACGAAGGAGAGGCCGAAGAGCCGGCCCTGGCCGAATAAGGCCAGGCGTCGCCTGAATACGGAAAAGGCCCGGAGCGATCCGGGCCTTTTTCTTTATCTGAGGTGCCGCGCGCCGAGCGTGGTGAGCAGGCGCAGGGCCCGCTCCTCGTCGAGGCCGGTCGGCGTGAAGTGCTCCAGCCCCACCTCGGACAAGGCCGAGGCGTCCTCCGCCTCCAGTCGCCGCTGGCCCATGTTCCAGTCGCGGAACAGCCGCCGCTCGGCCGGGCCGTCGGCGATCAGCACGATCTCGTCGTGGCGCGGGTCGCGGCCAATGCGCGCGAAGGCCTCGGCGACGGTCTGGCCCGGCCCTTCCAGCACCTGCAGGAACCGTCCCTCCCCGGCCGCCAGGAAGCCGGTGATGTCGTCGATGCGGTTGTTCTGGATCGACCTGGCGACCACGGCGCGCAGGGTTTCGTCCAACTGCTCGGGATGTGCGGCCCGGCTCGCATAGACCAGGCGATAGAGGCCGCGCCGGGCCAGGATATCGGTCATTCACGGTCCTCGGCCGCTACTGAAGCTCAGGCCGGAGGGTTAAGACGCGGAACCGTTAAAAGGTTCACTCGGCTCACGCCCCAGCTGTAGACAAAACAAGAACAAACGCGTAGCGTGAGGGCATGACCCATGCGGCCTTCGACACCTTGAGCGCCTCCAAGCGCCTGCGTGAAGCGGGCCTGAACGAACGCGCGGCCGAGGCGATCGTGGAACTGGTGCAGCAGACGACCGTGCTCCCCGACATCAGCGAACTGGCGACGCGCTCGGAACTGCAGGCGGTGAAGGGCGAGCTGAAGAGCGAGATCACTTCGGTGCGCAACGAACTCAAGAGCGACATCGCGCTCACCGAGGCCCGCATCCGCACCGACCTCAGCGAGAAGATCCGCCTTCAGGGCTGGGCGCTGCTGGGCGGCATGGCGGTGCTGGTGTCGATCTCCACCGCCCTGATCAAGCTGCTGCCCTGACCGCTCTCACGGCGGCGCCTGACGGCGAGAAGCCGCACCGGGCTGATCAGCCATCCGCCCGGTTCGCACCCGTCCAATAGAACGCCAGTCGTTCCCGCCTATGGGCCATTGGCGGAACTGAGGCCTTGCCCGCAAGGCGGACGTCATGATTTCGAAGCGCCTCGTGGTTGCAGCCGGTGGACAATGGCGACGCGAGCGCCCGGCCCCGAACCGTCCACGACGACTTCCGCTCTCAACTGCTTGGCCAGCGCCTGAATGATGCTTGAGCCAAGGCCGACCCTCGCTGGCCCGGGTCCGGTCGGCATGCCCACGCCATCGTCGGCGACCGACAGCATCCAGCCATCTTCAGGGGCGCTGTACTCCACCCAGATATGCCCGCCTTCGCGACCTGGAAACGCGTGCTTGAGGGCGTTGATGACCAACTCCGTGACGATCAGCCCCATGCTTACCGAAACCTCCGCGGCCACCCAGTGCTCGTCGCTGACGACGGAGAGCGTCAGCTTCTCCGGGTTGGAGACCATCGAGGCGGTGATGCCGTCGCACAGCGCCCTGAAATAGGCCTTCAACTCCACTTCCCCCGCGCCTGACTCCACGAGTTGGCGTTGGAGGGCGGCAACCGACATCACGCGGCTATGGGCGTCGGCGACATGGGCGCGGATCTCGGCCGACGGCGCCTTGCGAGCCGATTGCATCAGGATGCTGGCGATGATCTGCAGGCTGTTGGCGATCCTGTGCTGCAGTTCGTCGAACAGCACGGCCTTCTCGCGCACCAGGTCGTCCTTGACGCGGTCGGCGAGCCGCACGTCCGTCACGTCGAAGATGGTCAGGAGCAGAAGCGGGTTGGAAGGATCGCCGTAATCGAGCCGGCGGGCCCTGACCACCAACCGCCTGGCGTCCTCGCCAGCACGGACCAGGTCCATCTCACCGGCCTCGACGGCGCCGCCCCCCTGCAGCGCGGCGGCGAGCAAGTCGCGCAACGACGGCGCGTTCCATTCGCCTTCGCCAAGGACGAACGCCGACAGGCCGACCGTATTTTCGACGTCGACGCCAAAGGCCTCGGCGAAGGACCCGCTCGCCGCGACGATCCTGAAGTCGCCGTCGAGAAGAAGTATGGGCGCATCCGACGAGACCACCAGGGCCTGGGCCAGGGCGTCGATGGGCGACGGAACGGGACGAGCCTCATCGAGCATATGGGAATCCGCTCCCCGAAGGCCCTCGAAACGAAAGCCGTTCCCGGGCGAGAGATCGGCGCATGCGCGGGACTCTCAACGCGGCGCCAAGGCTGTGGTTCTACCACACATCCGGCCCGCCCCCAGCGCCGGAGCCCGTGCAGGAGCCCGAACCATGGCGGCGGTGGAACGTTTTAAGGGAGCGGCTTTCGCGGCGCTTTCCCCGACTCGGGGTTTCGAAAGGGCCCGCCATGTCACCGAACTTCGAAGAGGCGCTGGAAGTGGTTCTTAGCCACCTCGACTGTCCGCCGGCCGAGGGAACGCCCGAAGACGAGGCCTTTTTGGCGGCCCTGGACGAGGTTCTCGTCGCCTCCCAAGGCGGTCTGGACAACGAAGGCGGCGACGAACAGGCCGTCGTCATCGATGATGATCTGCGAGCGCGGCTCGAGGCCATCGCCCATCGCCGTGGCCCGCTCAACCCGTTCGGCGAACACCCCGACGGCATCGGCCCGACGCTCGGCATGGACTTGAGGGTGAGCCGCCGAAGGGGATAGAGCGCCCTCGATCCCCGGCGATCTCGAATTAAATCCCAACCAATCCAGCCGCTTACAACTTTCTCAGCGCTCTGGATCAGACGCGCTGAAACCCGCTGCATAATGGACCCCGTCCCGTCGCGGGGAGAGGGCGCAAGGATCCGGCCCGAAGCGTGCGACGGTGATGCGATCGAGCGGGGCCGCCGGAGCTGCGTGAGCAGGGCCGGGCCAGGCTTAAATGAGGATGGGGGACGTAAACCCATCCATCGGGGGTCTGCCTAAATAGGCTCCCGCCCGTCCGAGGGTCCGCGCCGCATGCACGCCTGGCAGCCAAGAAACGGGGCGCATTGCATGGGGAAGGGGTGAAGGGCGGAAGAGGCCCGCGCGCCCCGGCCTGAGGGATAACGATCGCGCGGGGCGTCCAGCTTCGTCGAAACGGTATTCAAATCACAGCAACCGGGCGTGGCCCGGACGCCCCGCGCCCTCTCCGATCAACTCAGCGGTTCACCGCGTGAGCTCGCCAACCCGTTCCCTCTCCCCTTGCGGGAGAGGGTGGCCTCCCGGAGGGAGGTCGGGTGAGGGGTCTCTCAGAACTCAAAGCGGCGTGCAGCGGTGAGGCCGGGCGAGGCGTCTCAAGTCTGAGAGACCCCTCATCCGACGGCCTTCGGCCGCTGCCTTCTCCCGCAAGGGGAGAAGGATCTACTTCTGCCGCGCCGCGAAATCCCGGCGGAACTGCTCGAACCGCCCTTCGGCGATCGCGGCGCGCATGGCCGCCGTCAGGGCCTGGAAGAAGGCGATGTTGTGCCACGACAGCAGCACCTGCCCCAGTATCTCCTCGGCCTTGAACAGGTGGCGCAGATAGGCCTTGGAGTAGTCGCGGCTGGCCGGGCAGTCGCTGGTCGGATCCAGCGGGCTCTCGTCCTCGGCGAAGCGGGCGTTCTTGATGTTGATCGCCCCGTCCCAGGTCCAGGCCTGGCCATGACGGCCCGAACGGGTCGGCAGCACGCAGTCGAACATGTCGACGCCGCGCGCCACGGCCTCCACCAGGTCGATCGGCTTGCCCACGCCCATCAGGTAGCGCGGCTTGTCGGCCGGCAGCAGGCCGGGTGCGTAGTCCAAGACCTCGCACATCGCCTCGTGCCCCTCGCCCACCGCCAGACCGCCGATGGCGTAGCCGTCGAAGCCGATCTCCTGCAGGCGCTCGGACGACTCCTTGCGCAGGTTCTCGAAGGTCGAGCCCTGCTGGATGCCAAACAGCGCCTGAGTATCGCGCGTCCCGAACGCCGTCTTCGAGCGCAGGCCCCAGCGCGCCGACAGCTCCATGCCCGCTCGCGCCCTGGCCTCCTCCGCTGGCCAGGCCACGCACTCGTCCAGCTGCATGACGATGTCGCTGCCCAGCAGGTCGGCCTGGATCTCCATCGACCGCTCGGGGCTGAGCACGTGCTTGGAGCCGTCGATGTGGCTGGAGAAGGTGACGGCCTCCTCGGTGACCTTGCTGATCCCCGACAGGCTCATCACCTGGAAGC